>ENA-USYV01002430-USYV01002430.1-human-gut-metagenome-genome-assembly--contig:-NODE-2430-length-15058-cov-3.684867_pt1 | contig 15058 bp, 10 predicted proteins | sample MGYA00250066_ERZ773514 | MGnify/ENA primary metagenome ERZ773514 (study PRJEB29103, sample SAMN06112049) | human gut metagenome | biome: human gut; feature: ankylosing spondylitis patient; material... | reverse complement strand
AGGCTGCCAGTGTGGAATTTGTGCGCCAACGGCGCACAAATTATGCGCGCAGCAGACTGCAACCCCCCTTGTCAAAAAGTAATACTTTTTGACAGTCTCAAAAACCGCCGCCCCGGCCGGGGCGGCGGTTTTCTGGTCTTCCGTTGGCGTGCGGCTGCAGCGCGCGGCGCGTGACGCGCAGCAGCGTCGGCAGCAGCAGCGCGAGCACGATGCCTTTGCCCGCGCAGATGGCCAGCCGCAGCGGCAGCGTGCCGAACACGAACACCGGCGAATAGTACCCGTAGATGAGGCTGTCGAGATACAGCGACCCGGTGTTGAGCACCGTGATGCCCAGCTCACCGAGCACGGCCAGCAGCGCGAGCTGCCGCGGCGTGCAATCGTAACCGTGCCGCGCCGACACCGCGCCCACGCACAGCCCCAGCAGCACATACGGCGCGATCCAGAGCGCGGTCGTGGCGCTCACGCCGAAGCGCAGCAGCTGGTACAGCAGCGTACCCACCCCGCCGATGGCCAGCCCGTCGACCGGGCCGAGCAGCAGCGCACCGAGAAACACCGGCAGCGCCTCGACGGTGATCTTCAGGTTGCCGGTGCTGATCGACACCAGCCCCAGCACCGTGACCATGGCGGCAAACATTGCGTCCGCCGCGAGGCGGCGGGCGGTCCATTTCGTATGCATTTGCAAGACTCCTTTCGTGACAGTTGCCACGGCGGGGGTCTTCCCTTGGTGGCAGCGGAAGCGGCAACAGCACCGCGGGGCGCGCGGCCCCTTCGTCGCCGGACAACTTCCCATCCCGACGCACTTGACGCGCTGTTCCTACTCTGTCCAATGCATTGCTCAGATTTCCGTGTGCATCATAGCACACGCGGCCCGGCTTTGCAAGCCGCAAAAAGAGGACGCCCGGGTGGGCGTCCTTTTCTGCCTTATGTCTTACTTTTTCGCGCGTGTCAGACGGCGCGTGAGCTCTTCGACCAGCCCGTCCACCAGCTCCTGATGGTCGGCCAGGTTCAGCTCGGCCTCGCGCACGATCGTGTAGCCGAACACGTCGTCGTCCATGATCTTGGCATACGACAGCAGCTCCGCCTGCATGCAGCGGATGGCCGCCATGCTCAGATGCACGGCCGCGAGCGCGCTGCACGCGGTCAGGTCGTCGCCCTTGTCCACGACCTCCTTCATGAGCTCGATGCAGCGGCACATGATGTACACGATCTCGTTCGGAATGTCGCTCGCAACGCGCAGCGCGCTGTCGAGATCGGTACGCGTGACGTTCTCCTCGACCCTGCGCCGGTCAAGCGGCTCGCGCGCGCGCAGCTCCTCGTCGATCTGAAAGACCATGTAGTCGGTCATCTGGCGCAGCTCCTCGGCCGTTTTCTGCAGCGACGCATCGTCCGAGCGCAGCGCGCGCACGGCCAGCGACCCCATCGCCGCCGCCAGCGCCGACACGACCGCGCCGACACTGCCCGCCTGCGGCAGGCCGTCCGGATCTGCCACCGCAGCCACATAGTCCTTGACCGGCATGGCGCCGAAGGTCTGCTTCGGCTTGTGCTCCCCAACGGAGACCACGTGGTCGCCGTCCGCCGTGTGGATCAGGATCTTTTTCTTCTCTTCCGCCATAAGTGCCTCCATTCCCCGCGCGCATAGCCGCGCGCAGATATACACACATTATTATAATAGGAATATAGCACGGCAGACGGCACATTGTCAAGATTGCAACAGCCGTTCGTTTGTGGAAAAGGCCATATTCTGCACAAAAATCGTCCGGTTTTTTCGTCAAATTTCGTCACACGCAAGTGCAATTCCGGCATTTATCTTTGCACCGCTTTCTGATATAGTGAGAGGTAAGCGCAAAAATATCACAGAGGGAGCGTGAAGCGTTTTGGGGATCAACAATGTGATCTCTCTGCTTGGCGGCGTGGCCCTGTTCCTGTTCGGCATGACGCTCATGGGCGACGGGCTGAAGAAAGTGGCCGGCAACAAGCTCGAGATCATACTCTATAAACTCACGAGCACCCCGCTCAAGGGCGTCCTGCTCGGCACGGGCGTCACCGCCGTGATCCAGTCGTCCTCGGCCACGTCCGTCATGGTCGTCGGCTTCGTCAACTCCGGCATGATGCAGGTGCGCCAGGCCATCGGCATCGTGCTCGGCTCCATCCTCGGCACGAGCATCACGGGCTGGATCCTCTGCCTGTCGGACATCAGCGGCTCCGGCTGGGTGTCGCTGCTGAGCACCGCGACGCTCACGGGCGTCGTCGCCGTGGTCGGCATCGTGCTGCGCATGTTCTGCAAGGATCTGACCAAACACCACATCGGCGACATTCTGCTCGGCTTCGCCGTGCTCATGTACGGCATGTCCTCCATGAGCGGCGCCGTGGCCCCACTCAAGGACAGCGCCGCGTTCATCCAGCTGCTGACCCGCTTTTCCAACCCGCTGCTCGGCGTGCTCGTCGGCACGGTGTTCACCTGCATCCTGCAGAGCGCGTCGGCCGCCGTCGGCATTCTGCAGGCGCTGGCCATCACGGGCACGATCACGTTCTCCGTGGCCTTCCCCATCACGCTCGGCATCGCCATCGGCGCGGCCGTGCCGGTGCTGCTGTCCTCCCTCGGCGCGAGCGTCAAGGGCAAGCGCACCGCCTATGTCTACCTGCTCATCGACGTCATCGGCGCGGTCGTCTGGGGCGTCGTGTTCTACGCGGTCAACGCAGCCGTGCACTTCCCGTTTACGGACACGACCATGACCACCGTGAGCATCGCCCTGCTCAACACGATCTTCCGCTTTGCGACCGTGCTGCTGCTCACGCCGATGATCCCCCTGCTGGAAAAGCTCGTCTCGTTCCTGTTCCCGGACAAAGCGTCCACCGGCGCGCTCGCCGACATCGACCGGCTCGAGGAGCGCTTTCTCGCGCACCCGGCGCTGGCCATCGAGCAGAGCCGCCTGGCCATCGACTCCATGGCCCGTCAAGCGCAGGACAACATCCTGTCCGCGTTCTCCCTGCTCGACAAGTTCAGTGACGAGCAGTTCGCCGCCCTGCAGGAAAACGAGGAAGCCATCGACCACTACGAGGACAAGCTCGGCACCTACCTCATCAAGATCACGAGCAAGGAGCTCACGCCGCGCCAGACGGCCGACGTGTCGAAGTACCTGCACACGATCAGCGACCTCGAGCGCATCAGCGACCACTCGCTCAACATCGGCGAGACGGCGCAGGAGCTCTACACGAAGAAGATCGTCTTTTCGCCCACCGGCGCGCGCGAGCTCAAGGTCATGCTCGCGGCCGTGACGCGCATCCTCGAGATTACGATCAACGCTTTCCTCGACAACGACGTCGCCGCGGCCTACCGCGTCGAGCCGCTCGAGGAGCTCATCGACAACCTCTGCGACGAGATGAAGCTGCACCACATCGACCGCCTGCAGACCGGCGAGTGCACGCTCAACCACGGCTTCGCGTTCAACGACCTGCTCACCAACTGCGAGCGCGTGTCCGACCACTGCTCGAACATCGCCGTCGCCATGATCGAGCTCGAGTCCGACTCGTTCGACACCCACGAATATATCAACAGCGTCATGGCCATGCACTCGCACAGCTTTGACGAATACTACTCCGAATACAGCAAAGAATTCCAGATTTAATGCATATATCCGCCGCCTATCCATTTGTAAAAATGGCCGGGCGGCGGTTTTTTGCCCCCGTCGTCCGGCAAATGTCCCAATTTCGCGTGCTCAGGTATGTACATGCTGCACAAGGCATTTTTCCCTCGCTGGGCGTGTTTTTTCAAATTCCACAAATCGCAGTGAATTTTTCATGAATGCCTTGCATATTTATTCGCGTGGTAGTATATTAACCTTATATAAATGGATTTTTATCCGCTTGTGAGGGACGAGATATGCATAACGAAAAAACGACCATTTTCATCGACGGCAGCTCCGGCACGGCCGGCCTGCGCATTTACGACCGGCTGGCCCAGCGCGAAGATATTGACCTGCTGACCCTGCCGCCCGAGCTGCACCACGACATTAAAGCCCAGCGCGAGCTCATCAACCGCGCGGACATCGCGTTTTTGTGCCTGCCGGACGCGGCGGCGATCACGGCGGCAGATCTGGTCGAGAACCCGGACACGGTCGTGCTCGACACCTCGACCGCGCACCGCACGGCCCCCGGCTGGACGTACGGCTTCCCGGAGCTGTCGCCCGAGCGCGAGGCCGCGATCCGTACCGCCAAGCGCATCGCCGTGCCCGGCTGCCACGCCAGCGGCTTCATCGTGCTGGTCTACCCGCTCGTCGAGGCGGGCATCCTGCCGCCGGACGCCCTGCTGACGTGCTACTCGCTCACGGGCTACAGCGGCGGCGGCAAGAAGATGATCGCCGAGTATGAGGCGGACACCCTCGACCCCCTGTACGTTGCCCCCCGGCAGTACGGTCTTGCGCAGCAGCACAAGCACCTGCGCGAGATGTGCGCCATCCCGGGCCTGACGCACGCGCCGGTGTTTGCGCCGATCGTGGCGAATTTCTACAGCGGCATGGAGACGAGTGTCGCGCTCTTCGCCTCCCAGCTCTGCCCCGGCAAGACGGCCGAAGATATCAAGGCCGCCTACGCCGCAAAATATACCGGCCCTGTCGTGACCTACCGCGACCCCGCGTGTGACGACGGCTTCCTGTCCGCCGCCGCCATGTCCGGCAAGGACAGCATGGTCGTGTCCGTCTCCGGCAATGACGAGCGCATCCTGCTCACATCCGTGTTCGACAACCTCGGCAAGGGCGCGTCCGGCGCCGCGCTCGAGTGCCTGAACCTCGTCATGGGCAGGGAAAAGGGCTTCGGCCTCGATCTGTAAGGAGGAACGAACGATGAAGCAAGTCACCGGCGGCGTGTGCGCCGCACAGGGTTTTTCCGCCGCAGGCATCCACTGCGGCATCCGCAGAAATCAGTCCAAGCGCGACCTCGCGCTCATCTACAGCGCCGTCCCGGCCAGCGCCGCGGCGGTCTATACATCGAACCTCGTCAAGGGCGCGCCCCTGACCGTGACGAAGGCGCACCTGGCTGACGGCAAGGCCCAGGCCGTGATCTGCAACAGCGGCAACGCCAACACCTGCAACGCTGACGGCGTCGCCGTCGCCGAGGAGATGAGCGCGCTCACGGCGGCGCAGCTGCACATCGCGCCGCAGGACGTCATCGTCGCGTCCACGGGCGTGATCGGCCAGCCGCTCGATCTCACGCCCATCCGCTCCGGCCTGCCGCAGCTCGCCGCCGCGCTCGGCGACCACTCCGACCAGGCGGCCGAGGGCATCATGACCACCGACACGCACCCGAAGGAGATCGCCGTGCAGTTCACCGCCGGCGGCAGGACCTGCACGATCGGCGGCATCGCCAAGGGCTCGGGCATGATCCACCCGAACCTTGCGACCATGCTCGTCTTCCTCACGACGGACTGCGCCGTCAGCCCCGCCATGCTGCAGGCCGCGCTCTCCGGCGACGTGCAGGACACGTTCAACATGGTCAGCATCGACGGCGACACGTCCACGAACGACATGGTCGCCGTGCTGGCAAACGGCCTCGCCGGCAATGCTGAGATCACCGCGCCCGGCGCGGACTTCACGGCGTTTTGCAGCGCGCTCAACAGCGTGACCGTCTGGCTCTGCCGCCAGATCGCGGGCGACGGCGAGGGCGCGACGCGCCTGCTCGAGTGCTGCGTCACCGGTGCTGCTGACCACGGCACCGCGAAAACCGTGGCCAAGAGCATCATCTGCTCGTCGCTCGTCAAGGCCGCCATGTTCGGCGCGGACGCCAACTGGGGCCGCGTGCTGTGCGCCATCGGCTACAGCGGCGCTCCTGTAAACGTGCACAAGGTGGACGTTGCCTTCCGCTCGGCGGCCGGCACGGTGCGCGTGTGCGTCGACGGCGCGGGCATCCCGTTTTCCGAGGAGGAAGCCAAAAAGGTCCTGCTCGAAAAGGAGATCGAGATCCTCGTCGACCTCAAGTCCGGCGACGAGGGCGCGACCGCCTGGGGCTGCGACCTGACGTATGACTATGTGAAGATCAACGGCGACTACCGCACCTGAACCGGGAGGAACACCATCATGGACATTACGAATCCGCAGCGCGCGAAGGTACTCGTTCACGCGCTGCCCTACATACAGGAATACAGCGGCAAGATCGTCGTCATCAAATACGGCGGCAACGCCATGATCAGCGCCAAGCTCAAAGACTCCGTCATGCGCGACATCGTGCTGCTGTCGCTCATCGGGGTGAAGGTCGTGCTCGTGCACGGCGGCGGGCCCGAGATCACGGAAACGCTCGAAAAACTCGGCAAGCAGACGCAGTTTGTCGACGGCCTGCGCGTCACGGACGCGGAGACGGCCGACGTCGTGCAGATGGTCCTCGCCGGGAAGATCAACAAGACGCTCGTCAACCTCATCGGCCACAAGGGCGGCCGGGCGATCGGCCTGTCCGGCATCGACGGGCAGATGATCCAGGCGCGCGTGCGCGATGAGCGCCTCGGCTACGTGGGCGAGATCACGAAGGTCGACGTGCGTCCCATCCTCGATGTGATCGACAAGGGCTACATCCCCGTCGTGTCCACCGTCGGGTGCGACACGCAGGGCCACGTCTACAACATCAACGCCGACACGGCGGCCGCACGCATCGCGGGCGAGCTGGGGGCCGAGAGCCTCATCGCCATGACCGACATCAGCGGCATCCTGCGCGACAAGGACGACCCCTCCACGCTCATCCCCGTCATCCACACGGCGGACGCGCTGCAGCTCATCGAGTCCGGCGTCATCAACGGCGGCATGCTGCCGAAAGTGACCTGCTGCATCGACGCCATCCGCTGGGGCGTGCACCGCGTCTTTATCATCGACGGCCGCGTGCCGCACGCCATCCTGATCGAAATGCTGACAAACGAAGGCATCGGCACCATGTTCGTTGCCGGGCAAGGAGGAAAAACAGATGAACATTCCGCAACTTGACAGTACCTATATCGCCAACACTTACGCCCGCTTCCCCGTGACGATCGCGCGCGGCAAGGGCTCGCTCGTCTGGGACACGGACGACAAGGTCTATATCGACATGGCGACGGGCATCGCCGTCAACAGCTTCGGCATTGCCGACCCCGCGTGGATCCGCGCCGTGACCGAGCAGCTATGCACCGTGCAACACGCCTCGAACCTCTACTACACCGCGCCCGACGCGCAGCTGGCGCAGCTGCTGTGCGAGAAGACCGGCATGAAGAAGGTCTTCTTCTCCAACTCCGGCGCGGAGGCCAACGAGTGCGCCATCAAGGCCGCGCGCAAGTACGCCGCCGACCACAAAGGCCCGGAGTACCACACCATCATCACGCTCAAAAACAGCTTCCACGGCCGCACGATCACAACGCTCGCCGCGACCGGGCAGGACGTGTTCCACCACGACTTTCTGCCGCTGACGGAGGGCTTTGCCTACGCCGAGGCGAATAACCTCGACGATCTCAAGGCGCAGGTCGCCGCGCACAAGTGCGCCGCCATCATGATGGAGGTCGTGCAGGGCGAGGGCGGCGTCATCCCGCTGACGCAGGAATTTGTCAAAGGTGCTGCCCAGCTCGCCGCCGAGCAGGACCTGCTGCTCATCTGCGACGAGGTGCAGATCGGCAACGGCCGCAGCGGCAAGCTCTACGGCTACATGCACTACGGCATCACGCCGGACATCGTCTCCACGGCCAAGGGCCTCGGCGGCGGCCTGCCGCTGGGCGCGACGCTGCTCGGCGAGAAGGTGCAGGACGTGCTCACCCCCGGCAGCCACGGCTCTACCTTCGGCGGCAACCCCGTCTGCTGCGCCGGCGCGCTGAGCATTCTGCACCGGCTCGACGGCCAGCTGCTGCAGTCCGTGCAGGAAAAGTCCGACTTCATCGTCAAGGCTCTCACCGGCGCCAAGGGCGTCAGGAGCGTCACGGGCCTGGGCCTGATGCTCGGCGTGGAGACCGAGCGCCCGGTCAAAGACGTCATCAGTGAATGCATGGCGCGCGGCGTGCTCGTCATCTCGGCAAAGAACAAGGTGCGCCTGCTGCCGGCGCTCAACATCCCCATGGCGCAGCTCGAGCAGGCGGTCAGCGTGCTCAAAGACGTCTGCGCCGGAGAATAAGGAGGAACACCGTCATGAATCTCAAAGGCAACGATTTTCTCAAGCTGCTCGACTACACCCCCGAGCAGATCGACTATCTGCTCCGGCTCGCCGCCCAGCTCAAGGCAGAGAAAAAGGCCGGCATCCCGCACCGCCTGTGCGAGGGCAAAAACGTCGCGCTCATCTTTGAAAAGACGAGCACGCGCACGCGCAGCAGCTTCGAGGTCGCGGCGCACGATCTGGGCATGGGCAGCACGTATCTCGACTCCACCGGCTCGCAGATCGGCAAGAAGGAAAGCATCGCCGACACGGCGCGCGTGCTCTCGGGCATGTTCGACGGCATCGAGTACCGCGGCTTCGGCCAGTGCATCGTCGAGGAGCTGGCGCAGTACGCCTCCGTCCCGGTCTGGAACGGCCTGACGGATGAGTTCCACCCGACGCAGATCCTCGCGGACTTTCTGACCATCCGGGAGCACTTCGGCTCGCTGGAGAACATCCACCTCGTCTACATGGGCGATGCGCGCTTCAACATGGGCAACTCCCTCATGGTCGGCTGCGCGAAGATGGGCATGCACTTCACGGCCTGCGCACCCGAGGGCTACTTCCCCGATGCGCAGCTCGTCGCCGAGTGTCAGGCCATCGCGGCGCAGACGGGCGCGACGCTCGACTTCATCTCCGACCCCGCCGCGGCCGTGCAGGGCGCGAACGTGATCTATACCGACATCTGGGTCTCCATGGGCGAACCCGAGAGCGTCTGGGCCGAGCGCATTGCCGCGCTCGCACCGTATCAGGTCAACGCGGCGCTCATGGCCAAGGCCGACCCCAACGCCATCTTCATGCACTGCCTGCCGGCGTATCACGACAAAAAGACCGCCATCGGCAACGAGATGTGCACGCGCTTCGGCCGCGAGGCGATGGAGGTCACGGACGATGTGTTTGAAAGCGCGCAGTCGGTCGTGTTCCAGGAGGCCGAAAACCGCATGCACACCATCAAGGCCGTCATGGCGGCGACGCTTGCGGAGATCGAGCTATGAAGCGCTATCTCGTACTCGAAAACGGCGAGGTCTTTGCGGGCCTCGCTTTCGGCGCACCGTGCGACACGGTGGGCGAGCTGGTGTTCACCACCGGCATGAACGGCTACATCGAGACGCTCACCGACCCGAGCTACTGCGGCCAGATCGTGCTGCAGACGTTCCCGCTCATCGGCAACTACGGCATCATCCCGGCCGATTTTGAGGGCAAGTGCTGCGTGCGCGGCTATGTCGTGCGCGAGCAGTGCCAAACGCCGTCGAACTTCCGGTGCGAGGAAACGCTCGACGCATTTTTGAAAGCCAACAACATCCCCGGCATCGCCGGCATCGACACCCGCGCCGTCACGCGCATCCTGCGCGAGGCCGGCACGATGAACGCCGCCATCTGCGACACGGTGCCGGACGATCTCGCGCCCCTGCGCGCCTACCGCATCACGGACCCCGTGCCGCAGGTGACAACGCCGGAGCCCTACACCCTCCAGCCGGAGGGGAGCGTGCTGCACCGCGTGGCGCTCATCGACTACGGCGCCAAGCGCAACATCGCGCGTGAGCTCTGCCGCCGCGGCTGCGCCGTGACGGTACTGCCCTGCTCTGCCAAAGCGAAGGACATCCTCGCCGCCGGGTATGACGGCGTCATGCTCTCCAACGGCCCCGGCGACCCAACGGACAACGTCACCCAGATCGCGGAGATCGCCAAACTCTTCGGCCGCATCCCGATGTTCGGCATCTGCCTCGGCCACCAGCTCATGGCGCTGGCGCAGGGCGGCAGCACCGTGAAGCTCAAATACGGCCACCGCGGCGTGAACCAGCCGGCGCGCGACGTGTGCGGCACGCGCACGTTCCTCACCAGCCAGAACCACGGCTACGCCGTCGTGCCCGAGAGCGTGAAGACCGGCGTCATCCGCTACATCAACGCCAACGACGGCACGTGCGAGGGCGTGGACTACCCCGACCTGTGGGCCTTTTCCGTGCAGTTTCACCCCGAGGCGTGCTCGGGCCCGCACGACACGGCCTTTCTCTTCGACCGATTCTGTGACCTGATGGGAGGTGCGCACCATGCCGATTGATTCCAGCATCCGCAAAGTCATGGTCATCGGCTCCGGCCCGATCGTGATCGGTCAGGCGGCGGAGTTTGACTATGCCGGCGCGCAGGCGTGCCGCGTGCTGCACGACGCGGGCGTGAACGTCGTGCTCGTCAACTCCAACCCCGCGACGATCATGACCGACAAGGCCCTCGCGGATGAGATTTATCTCGAGCCGCTCACGCTGACCTCCGTCAAGCGCATTATTGAAAAGGAGCAGCCAGACAGTCTCCTCGCCGGTCTCGGCGGCCAGACGGGCCTGACGCTGGCGATGGAGCTCGACAAGGAGGGCTTTTTGCAGCAGCACAACGTCCGCCTCATCGGCACGAACGCCAAAGCCATCGACAAGGCCGAGGACCGCGAGCTCTTCAAGGAGACCATGGCCGCCATCGGCGAGCCGACCATCCCCTCCGGCATCGCCAACACCGTGGCGGAGGCGCTCGCCGTAGCAGACCGCATCGGCTACCCCGTCATCATCCGCCCGGCGTTCACGCTCGGCGGCGCGGGCGGCGGCGTGGCCTACAGCCCGGAGGAACTCACCGTCGCTGCGCAGACCGGCCTCGACGCGTCCCCGATCACGCAGATCCTCGTCGAGCGCTACATCTACGGCTGGAAAGAGATCGAGTTTGAGACCATGCGCGACGGTGTGGGCAACGTCATCGCCGTGTGCAGCATGGAAAACTTCGACCCCGTCGGCGTGCACACCGGCGACAGCATCGTCGTCGCCCCGGCGCTGACGCTCTCGGACAAGGAGTTTCAGATGCTGCGCAGCGCGGCGCTGAACATCATCTCCGCGCTCGATATCGTCGGCGGCTGCAACTGCCAGTTCGCGCTCAACCCCGACAGCTTTGAGTACGCCGTCATCGAGGTCAACCCCCGCGTGTCGCGCTCGTCGGCGCTCGCGTCGAAGGCGACCGGCTACCCGATCGCCAAGATCACGACGAAGATCGCCCTCGGCTACACGCTCGATGAAATTCAAAACGACATCACCGGCAAGACCTGCGCCTGCTTCGAGCCCGCGCTGGACTACGTCGTCGTGAAGTTCCCCAAGTGGCCGTTTGACAAGTTCGTCGGCGCGTCCCGCCGCCTCGGCACGCAGATGAAGGCCACCGGCGAGGTCATGGCCATCGGCACGAACTTTGAAAGCGCGCTGCTCAAGGCCGTGCGCGGCGCCGAGATCCATCTCGACACGCTGCACGCCAAACCGCTGTCTGACCGCCCGGTGCGCGACCGGCTCGCCGACTGCGACGATCACCGCCTGTTCACCGTCTTTGAGGCGCTGTGCAGCGGCGTGTCCATCGACGAGATCCACGACATCACCCGCATCGACCGCTGGTTTTTGTCCCGGCTGCAAAACCTCGTGGACTACGAGGCGAGCATTCAAAACGGCCTGACGCCGGAGCTTTATCAGCGCGGCAAGTACCTCGGCTATCCGGATGCGGCGCTGCGCCGCCTGTCCGGCAGCGAGACGCTGCCCCCCTTCCGCGCGGGCTACAAGATGGTCGACACCTGCGCCGCCGAATTTGACGCGCAGACGCCGTATTTCTACGCCAGCGCGGACGCGCGCTGCGAGGCGCGCACCTTCCCGCGCAGCGGCAAGCCCGTCGTCATGGTGCTCGGCTCCGGGCCGATCCGCATCGGCCAGGGCATCGAGTTTGACTATTCGTCCGTCCACTGCGTGTGGACGCTCAAGGCCATGGGCTATGACGTCGTCATCGTCAACAACAACCCCGAGACCGTCTCCACGGACTACGACACCGCCGACCGGCTGTATTTCGAGCCGCTCACGGCTGAGGACGTGCTGCAGATCATCGACGTGGAACAGCCCGTCGGCGTCGTAGTCGCCTTCGGCGGCCAGACCGCCATCGCGCTCACGCAGACGCTCGACCGCCACGGCATCCGCATCCTCGGCACATCGGCCGAGGGCATCGACATCGCCGAGGACCGCGAGCGGTTTGACGAGCTGCTCGAGCGCTTCCACATCTCCCGCCCGAAGGGCATGGGCGTGCAGACGCTGCCCGAGGCCCTGCACGCCGCGCAGACGCTCGGCTACCCCGTGCTGCTGCGCCCGTCGTACGTCATCGGCGGCCAGAACATGAAGATCGTCCACGACGACGCCGAGGTCACGACGTATATGCAGCGCATCCTCGCGCAGGGCATCGACAACCCCGTGCTCGTGGATAAGTACATGATGGGCACGGAGCTGGAGGTGGACGTCATCTCCGACGGCACGGACGTGCTCATTCCCGGCATCATGGAGCACATCGAGCGCGCCGGCGTGCACAGCGGCGACTCCATCGCCGTCTACCCGCCGTACAACCTCAACGACATGATGACGGACAAGATCGTCGACAGCTCGCGCAAGCTCGCCCTCGCGCTCGGCACGAAGGGGCTTGTGAACATCCAGTACCTCATCTGGGAAAACGAGCTCTACGTCATCGAGGTCAACCCCCGCGCCTCGCGCACCGTGCCGTACATCAGCAAGGTCACGGGCGTGCCGATGGTAGACGTGGCATCGCGCGTCATGCTCGGCGCGCCGCTGGCTGGCCTCGGCTACGGCACCGGCCTGCACCCCATCCCGCCGTATTACGCGGTCAAGGTGCCGGTGTTCTCGTTTGAAAAGCTCGGCGACGTCAACGCCTACCTCGGCCCGGAGATGAAGTCCACGGGCGAGGTGCTCGGCCTCGGCAAGACGATGCAGGAGGCGCTGTTCAAGGGCCTGACCTCGGCCGGCATGGTCGTCGGCCAGCACCCGGACGGCCGCCACGGCGTGTTCGTGAGCGTGGACACGCACGACCTCGGCGAGATCGTGTCGCTGGCCAAGAAGCTCGACGACCTGCACTTCGCCCTCTACGCGACCGAGGAGACCGCCGCCGCCATCGCGCGCCTCGGCATCGACGTCGTGACCGTCGACGGCATCCGCGAGAGCGACCACGCCTTCGCCCTGCTCGAGAGCGGCTGCATCGACTACATCGTCTACACCGGCGCGCTCAAGGACGCGACCATGGACGATTACATCGCCCTGCACCGCCGCGCGCTGCAGCTCGGCATCCCGTGCTTCACCTCGCTCGACACGGCCAACGCCCTGGCGGACATCATCGCCAGCCGCTACAACGAGCGCAACACCGAGCTCGTGGACATCAACCACATGCGCACCGAGCGCCAGAGCCTGAAGTTTGCGAAAATGCAGGCCACCGGCGACGACTATATCTACGTCGAGAACTTTGACGGGCACATCACCTGCCCCGAGTCGCTGTGCATCCCGCTCTGCTCGCGCCACCGCGGCATCGGCGGCTACGGCATCGTGCTCATCGAGCACAGCGACGTGGCCGACGCGAAAATGCGCGTCTTCAACCGCGACGGCAGCGCCGGCGGCATGGGCGGCAACGCCATCCGCTGCGTGGCCAAGTACCTGTACGACAACGGCATCGTGCCGCGCGACGATCTCACGATTGAGGTCGGCGGCACCGTGCACCGGCTGCACCTGTACACGCGCTTCGGCACGGTCGGCCTCGTGACGGTCGACATGGGCAAGCCCGCGTTTGAGCCCGCCAATGTGCCAGTGGCGCTCGAGGGCGAGCGCGTGATCGACCGGCCGGTGACGATCGCCGGCGGGGAGTACCGCATCACGTGCCTCTCGATGGGCAACCCCCACTGCGTCGTCTTTGCCGACCGCGTGGATGAGGTGGACGTCGCGCACCTCGGCCCGCAGTTTGAGCACGCGGACATCTTCCCCGCGCGCACGAACACGGAGTTCATCCGCGTCGTCAACCGCACGACGATCAAGATGCGCGTCTGGGAGCGCGGCAACGGCGAGACCCGCGCCTGCGGCACCGGCGCGTGCGCGGCCGTGGTGGCCGCCACGGAAAACGGCCTGTGCCCGAAGGGCGAACCCATCACCGTCAAGGTTAGCGGCGGCGACCTGATCGTCACCTACGACGACGACGGCGTGCGCCTGACCGGCAACGCCGAGCTCGCCTTCACCGGCGTGACCACGTACTGAGACTCCAAAAAGCAAAAAATCACCCGCATCCAGACCGGATGCGGGTGATTTTTTCTGCCGTGCCGCTCAGCCGCGCATGGCGGCGGCGAAGGCGTCGATGCGCGCGATGTCGAGTTTCGGCTCGGCATACTGCGCGCGGTACTGCGGCGATGTCATCAGCGCGCCGAAGAGCTGCTTGTAGGCATAGCTCATCTTCTCGTACTGCATCTTGCCGCCAAGGATGTCCTTCGCGGCCGCGTGCGCAAGCAGCTCCGGCGAGAAGAAGTGCTCCAGATACCCCTCCGTGCCGGGCGTGGTGTAGCAGCACAGGTACACCCCGAGGCGCTTGCCCATGAGCGTTTTTTCGTTCCGGCGCAGGAAATGCCGGATGTGCTTATCGAGCTTGAACATGTACACGCAGCTGCCGATGATGACCGTGTCGTACCCGTCGAGCGTGATACCGCGCTCGCGGATGTTGCGCACCGTCACGTCGCCGCCGACGGCACTTTTACGCATATAGGCGATCTCCTCCGTCGCGCCGTAGCGCGAGGCGAACAGGATCAGCGTTTTCATGCAGTGACCTCCTTTGTCCGCCCTGCCGGGCGGCCCCTTCTTTATGTAAGAGTATAGGAAGCCGCCGCGCCGCTGTCAAGCGCTGCGCGCGATTTTTTTACCCGACCGGCACGGGCTCGCCCTGTTTCGGCGCCGGCTCTCTGCGCCGCGCCTTGGGGATGTTGATCGTCAGGATGAGCGCTTCGTCCGTCTCCTGCCGGTGCATGCCGGCGACGATGCCGCCCTGCTTCATGAGGTCGAGGCTGTGCGAGATCGTGTTGAGAAACACGCGCACGTCCTTGAGGATGAAGGTCTGCTGCTGCTCG
>ENA-USYV01002423-USYV01002423.1-human-gut-metagenome-genome-assembly--contig:-NODE-2423-length-15090-cov-10.433225_pt1 | contig 15090 bp, 12 predicted proteins | sample MGYA00250066_ERZ773514 | MGnify/ENA primary metagenome ERZ773514 (study PRJEB29103, sample SAMN06112049) | human gut metagenome | biome: human gut; feature: ankylosing spondylitis patient; material... | reverse complement strand
GGTCAACTTCATTATAATCGTCTTTCTTTTCGCTGTTATCATTAGCAATTACATCTGCCGCACGCTTTGCAAATACGAGACTTTCAAGAAGAGAGTTTGAAGCAAGCCTGTTTTTACCGTGAACACCGTTGCATGCTGTTTCGCCTGCTGCATAAAGATGAGCCATCGAAGTTCTGCCATAAAGGTCTGTTTTAACTCCGCCCATCATATAATGCTGAGCAGGAGTAACAGGTACTCTGTCTTTAGTAATATCATAGCCTTCTTCCATACAAGCATCAAATATATTAGGAAAACGCTTTGCCGCTTCCTCTGTATTCATAGTAGGCAATGTGATATAAACATGGTCTGTACCGTATTTTTTCATTTCCTTTACTATTGCGTGTTTCACTTGTTCAATTGATGAGTTTGTTCAAAGGGCTGCAAGATAAAATAGGGCTTTGGCTCATGGTGGCGCTGTGTATTCTGGCATTGCTGGGTTCCAGCGCCTATTTTCTTGTGAAAAGCCTGATCCCGCCGGTGCCGGAATCCATCGAAATCGGTCAGGCGGACGCGCCGAGCAACCGCGGCAAAGCGGATTATGCGCTTATGCAGGCGCTTACGGCGCGCAAGGAGCCGGTCACCTGGGTGTTCGCGGGGGACAGCATCACGCACGGCTGCATGCACACAGACTATCTGCGCAATTATCAGGAGCATTTTACACAGGCGCTCAAAGCCACACCGGAGCGCGCGCGCGACACGGTGGTGAACACCGGCGTATCCGGCGCCACGACGCGGGAGCTGATGGAATATTTCAACGCCTGGGTGGCGGATTACCAGGCGGACGTCGTCTTTCTCTGCTTCGGGATGAACGACTGCGCAACGGATGGAATCACGCCGGAAAGCTATGCCGGCAATCTGCGCGAGGCGGTCAGGCGTATCCGGGCGGCCGGGGCAATCCCCGTGCTGCAAACGCCGAACACAAGCAACCGCCAGCGCAAGCTCAGGCCCTATCTGGAGGCGGCGCGGGCGCTCGTGCGGCAGGAGGAGATTCTTCTGATCGACCACAACGCTTTCTGGTCGTCTCATCCAAAAGAAGTGAAAAAGCTGATGGCGGACGGCATCCACCCGAACGAATACGGGCACCTGATGTGGGTTCGCTATCTGCTGCAATCGCTTGAGCTGTGCGTATCCGAAGAGGGAATCTTTGTATCTGGCAGCTATCATGATCTTTCACTGCCGGAGGATCCGGACCCAGCGCGGGCGGAATTTTCCCTTGACAAAGCCAAAAGCGCCTTGTTTGCGCCGTATTTTTCGCCCGGGCAGCCCTTCGTTTGGGTGTATCTCGGCGGCGGGACGACCGCTGGAACGCGTTTCAGTCAAAACGGCGCGCGGGCCTACCCGGAGCATATCCAGGAGGTATCCCGCTGGGAAATGATTGGCGACGAATATACGAGCCGGATGCGTTATGCCATCAACCAAGCGCACAGCGGCGATACAGTTTCCGACATGCTGCTGCATTACGATGATTGGGTGGGCCGTTTTCACCCGTCGGTTGTGTCGATCATGCCGGAGGTTGAAGGAGAGAAATCAGGCCTGAATGTGCAGGCGCGGTTTGAGCATGACTTGAGCGCGCTCATTAGCAGGGCAAAGTCGGATGGCGCCCTGGTGATCCTGCAAATGCCGTTGACCCTGCGGAAAGATTTGAGCGGCTGCCTTGCCACGATGAGGAACCTTGGGCAGCAGGAGGGGGCAAGGTAAGGAGACTTATACCCGGCATCGAACTTGGATTGCACGGCTTCCACCACCACAATGGCATCATCCACCACCGTACCGATGGCAAGCACCAGCGCAAACAGTGTCAGGATGTTCAGACTGAAGCCCGCAGCCACCAGACAGGCAAACGTACCCACCAACGACACAATGATAGAGATGGAGGGAATCAGCGTACTCTTCAGATCCTGCAAGAAGAAATAGACCACGAGGATGACCAGAATGATGGCGATAATCAGCGTCTCCACCACGTTGTGTATGGAAGCGAAAAGGAAGTCATTGGAACTCATCATCGTGACGAACTCCGTTCCTGCCGGCAGATTCTTCTCCATCCGCTCCATCTGCGCAGTGATTTCTTTGTTGACAGCGGTAGCATTGGAACCGGCTGTCTGGAATATCATATAAAGAACGGCCGGCTGACTGTCCATTTCACTGCGGAAACTATACGTCATCGTACCCAACTCCACCTCTGCCACATCTTGCAGGCGAAGTATGGAACCGTCTTCCCGCGAACGGACAACCGTGTTCCGGAATTCTTCCACGCTTTTGAGACGTCCGCGATATTTCATTGTAAACTGGAAAACATTCTTCGAACTCTCGCCCAGTGAACCGGTGGGAGCTTCGATGTTCTGTTCACCCAATATGGCGGTAATGTCCGACGGAACCAGTCCGTATTGCGCCATCCGTTCCGGTTTCAGCCAGATACGCATACTGTATGTATCGCCCAGCTCCATCACGTCTCCCACTCCTTCGATACGTTTAATCTGGGGAATGACATTGATGTCCAGGTAATTGGCGAGGAACGTCTGATCGTATCGACCGTCCGTGCAGACCAAAGCGCCAATCTGCAAGAAGCTGGTCTGCCGCTTCATCGTGCTGACACCGACTTTCGTTACTTCAGCCGGAAGCAATCCCTGCGCTTTCGCCACACGGTTCTGCACGTTGACTGCCGCCATATCGGGGTCCGTGCCCTGCTTGAAATAAACCTGTATAATAGCCAAACCTGCATTGGAAGCACTGGAACTGATGTACATCATGTCTTCCACACCGTTGATACTCTCCTCCAGTGGCATGATGACACTGTTCATCACTGCCTCGGCATCGGCACCCGTATAACTGGCAGTTACGTATACCGTTGGAGGTGCAATGTCAGGATATTGCTCCACCGGCAGCGTGAAGAGCGAAATAAGCCCTATGGCCAGAATCAGTACGGAGATGGAGATAGCCATCACCGGCCGTTTTATAAATATATTTCCTTTCATAATCAGTCTCCTTCTTATTTAACTTGCATGCCTTCGCGTACCAGTCCGGCGCCTTCCGATACAATTTCATCACCTGCTTTCAGTCCGTCCAGCACCACATATTCGCGTCCGTCATTGTTTGCGGCCACTGTTATCAGGGTAGATACAGCCTTCCCGTCCACTACCTTATATACAATCGTCTTATCCTGCATCCGCACGGTGGCCGTCTGCGGAATAGCGATACAGTCTTTATAAATGCTCGGCACTACCACCGTGCCCGATGCTCCGCTATGAAGCAACCGCGATTCGTTGGGAAACACCACGCGCGCCACCACAGTACCCGTTTGCCGGTCGATGACGCCGCTGATGGATTCGATGACACCTTTCTTATTATAAACCGAATTATCATTCAGGCGTAATTCCACTTCCGGCATGTTCTTCAACGCTTCGTCCATGTCGCCATACTGGCGGGTGAGGGCAAGCAACTGATTCTCGGTCATGGAGAAATAGACATACATATCCGAATTGTCGCTGACCGTAGTAAGCGGATAGGGCATATTGGCACTTACCAATGCGCCTGCACGATAAGGCAACGCACCTACGACTCCGTCACTGGGACTTTTCACTTCGGTATAAGAGAGATTGTTGCGGGCACTGATCTCCTGGGCTTCGGCCTGCGACAGTTGAGCTTTGGCGGTGAGATAAGAATTCTCGGCTGTTTTCAGGCTGAATTCCGAAACTACTTTCTGCGCATACAGTTCTTTGTTGCTCTTGTAGGTCAGTTCGGCAGTACCCAGCGCGGCACGTGCTGCTTCCACATTGGCAGTGGCGGTTTTCAGTGCGGCCTTGTAAGGCACTTGGTCGATAATGAAAAGCGATTGCCCGCGACGTACTTTTTGCCCTTCGGTCACACAGAGTTTCTCAATCGTTCCCGACACCTGCGGATAAATATCAATATCCTGTCGCCCACGTATGCTCGCCGAATAGGAAGAAGAAAATTCCTTATCCACCGCTTCTATCTGCATTACTGCATAAGAAGAAGATTTCACTCCCGCATCCGATGCCTGCTTGCAAGATGCCATCCACACTGTACAACCGACAATCCCTATCAGCCGTATCCATTTTTTGCTTACTGTAATCATACTTTCTCTTTTGGTCTTTTGTTAAATCCTGGACAAAAGTAGGAGAAAAGAACAAGGCAAGAGTGACCAATTTCCCTCCATAAATGTCCTATTTTCGCCATTTACGTTTATTATAGCTAACTATTTGGCAATAAACGACATATCAAACAAATCTGAAGAAGTATGGGACATTCTGTTTTCCCGATTATTCACCAACTTTGCAAAAAGTAAAAAAGGAAAGAACATGGAAAAAGAGAACATTATAACGGTGGATATAGAAGATTTTAAGGACAGTCAGCACGTCCTTGATTATATTGATGATGACTTTGCGATAGTCAACAGTCTGGAGGGGACTCCTTATAGTAATGATACAATCAAACTGAATTGTTTTCTCATCGCGGTTTGTATAGAAGGGTGCATCCAGCTGGATGTCAACTACCGGACCTACAAGTTGCAGGCAGGCGAGTTGCTGCTCGGTCTGCCCAACACGATTATCAGCCATACGATGCTTAGTCCTAAATATAAAGTCAGGCTTGCCGGATTCTCTACCCGTTTCCTGCAACGTATTATTAAAATGGAAAAGGAAACGTGGAATACTGCCATTCATATCCACAACAATCCGGTGAAGTCGGTTGACAACGGGGAGGATCAAACAGTCTTCGGATTCTACCGGGATTTAATTATAGCGAAAATAAACGATGAGCCTCATTGTTACCACAAAGAAGTGATACAACATCTCTTCTCCGCTATCTTTTGCGAAATGATGGGGCAGCTTCATAAGGAAATCGAAGCTTCCGGCAACATGGAAGGTTCGAAAGAAGGCATCAAACAGGTGAATTATATTTTGCGGAAGTTCATGGAACTGTTATCGAAGGACAAGGGTATGCACCGTTCGGTGAGTTATTTTGCCAACGAGCTTTGCTACACTCCGAAGCATTTCTCGAAAGTCATCAAACAGGCGTGTGGCAGAACTCCGTTGGATTTGATTAACGAAACTACCGTGGAGCATATCAAATACCGATTAAAACGTTCGGAAAAGTCTATCAAGGAAATTGCCGAAGAGTTCAACTTCCCCAATCAGTCCTTTTTCGGGAAATACGTAAAAGCGCATTTGGGAACATCACCGGCCAATTATCGGAACAGAAAAGAAGAATGACAAAAAGAACAGATTCTTATGTTAGACAAATCTTTTTGGGGATCTTGTTCATCTTATATAAAAAATGAGTAATAATGTGCATATTATTACTCAATAACACTAAGATAGCTCCCGACTCTTGACTTATACATAAGTCTATATTGCTTTTTCAATTCTTTAGAGAGAAAAGAATGTTCAATCAGTTGATCAGTCAATTCATATATCTTACTATATTTTTCGAGACAAGAGTTTACCAAACGCTCGGGTAGACCTATTTTTAAGCCAAAGTGATAAAAAGTCTTCCCAGTAACCGCCGATGCACCACCGAAATAATCCGGTTCAGGATTAACAAACAAACCTTTGCTCATGGCAAAGATACCATCGTTTATATGGAGATGAGTATTCAATAAATCGTAAGCAGGAGATAGGCGGAATCTTCCTTTCTTCTCTTCCAATAAAGAAAAGTTCTTTAAATGGGCATCGCCGTTAGAATAGACAAAGTTGAACAAGATAAGTTCAAAAAAACGCAATTTATCCACTTGGGGGACAGAGCTGTATTTATCTATAATTCTTGCAAACTCTTCATAGGCCAGATTGTCATATTTATAATCGGAACCTCCATTTTTCCTGGTAAGCCCGGCTAAAGAAGCAAAATCCTCCTTTTGTAACTTTCCTTTCTCCGACAAATCAAAACGTCGTACAAAATAAGCAGGGGTTCCGTCCTGAAAAAAGCATAATCCATTAGGAGCTGTCGGAATCCCATATACTTGCGCAGCTATCTGCATTGTCAAATGTTCGTTGGCAGGACAAAACTCCTTGTTACGGAGATTATTGGGAACAGGCTTTAATATGAATTCGCCCTGTTCTCCCTCTTTGGTCAATCGCAATATCCCGTCATCGGCAACTAAAGAATACTTAATCTGGACTCCAGAAACGGATATGCGTTTGCTATTGTTATTGAAGAGATCAATACCGACATTATCGTCAAAATGCCTGTAAGGTAATTCACAAGATATATTTTTCCCATCAGAAAGCTGCTTCAAGGCTTTGGGTGAATATCCGCTTTCTCCACCAGTCTCCCGTAAAAGTGAGGGACAAATATGAATATCAGTTTCCATTATCACATTTTTTTAATTGTTATTGCTCCGATTGTATCTGTATGGGCAGTAGCCAGAAGAATACCAAAATCATCCTCTTCATCAATATGCAGGTTTCTAGCTTGAATAATCCGATTATCCCCTTCAGATGTCATATTAAAAAAGACAGGGAAAAGATAGGAAGAGGTATATTCCTGCTGTGTCTTGGGCATGGTCAGTGAGACAGCTGGGAGTTGTGGATTATTATAATAGTCCGTATCATAACAGAATGAATAGTGTTCACGATCTATTTCTGTTAACAGACCGGCATAAATACCTTTTATATAGACTTTGGCAGATCGACTCATATGTGTGTCTATTATTGAATATGAATACTAAGTCCTAAAGTTTTCAGGACATTAAAAAGAACATCGAAGCGGGGATTACCACTTCCACGTTCCAAGCGGACCAAAGCGTTAATCCCTATTCCTGCAAGAGTGGCCAACGTAGACTGATCCAACCCCAACTCCTTACGCCTTTCGCGAATATGTTTTCCTATCTCTATTAAATCCATAATTCACCATATATAGAAACTTTCTCACAAAGATAGAATCTTTTTAGTATAAAAACAAGTAAATTCACCATATACAGTGAATTTGCACATAAATAGCATAGTATTAAAGCATACTATCATGCTTTTCACCATATATGGTGATTTAAAAGAGATACATGCTTATAAAGGAAAGACATTGATTGCTGAAAGAAGTGCCAACATGAAGAATTGTATATTTTACCTATCCTGCTCTTTATATTTCGAGCCCTTCCTTGCACTTCATGAAAAACGCCCTCCATTTAGAGTTACAGATTTCGCAAATAACACAAAATAGGCATTATTAGCAAACAAGTTACAATAAAAGCAGTTAATCAAAAGCATAAATAGCTATCATATCACAAAGGATATATCAGATTGCTATTTATAAATAGGCAGTAGAAAAAGACAAAGTAGCTCAATATATCCTCTTCAAAAACCCAATTCAGCTTCCTTTAAAAGAAACCGATGGTTTGATTATAGCAAACGGAAGGTTTGTTTAAACCAAACGGAAGGTTTGATTACGGCAAACGGATGGTTTAGTTACACCATATCGTGCATATTTCAAGGAAATAAATACAAGATAAAGAGAGATAATGCATATTCTTGCAATTGTTCATGCAGTTTATTTTCTATTTGGCCCTTTTCTTTCTTTCCTTTTTCTGTGAAGTTCTTAAAAACAGAACAGATTCCCCGTTATATGAAAGTACCTTGTATCCGGAGACAGGCAGAAACTTTCATATAACGGGGAATTCTATTTCATATTCTCAATGAAGAGAATCCATGAAGAGAATCAACGATTCTCGGTATCTTTCATACAACGCACGGAGAATGCATGGGAACGACCGGAGGAATGTGTCCAGGTCTTATCGGAGACTTTATAATACAGAGAAGTAGCTCCCTGATCCTTGTCATTTCCATAACTGCTTGCCGATGAGTTAGACCAATAACAAGCGGCTCCCTTAGCGGTATCCAATCCTGTATTGTTACCACTATTACCGCCGTTAGAACCCCACTTACAACCTGCCAACGGCCAATATGCGTAATTCGTACCGTCATAGCAATATTTAAATACCGCAGTTGCGCTCTGTTTCACAAATTCTCCTTTCTGCTCTATCTCATCCAATACTCGGGGAGATACAACCCGGTAGCCTTTCGGACAAGGATCATAAATAGATTTATGACCGTCAGAAGGATTGAGATAAGTGCTCGATTCGTTCGGATTACCCCAGAAGTCATCTTTACGATCGGTACGTGCACCGGTCCATGCACCCAGATACCAGTCGGATTTTGTATTATCCACATTATTGGTATAAAGCAACGCACGGGGATTTTCTATAGAGAAGCGGACGTTGGTGGCTTCGGTAGGTATATTAGTACCCACGGTTCCCGACCAGCCGACCGGCGTAGGACGTCCCCATTGGAAGTAAACACCGTTTTGCTTCCAGTTGTCTCCTTCACACGTCATATAAGTACCCAGATTACGATCCAACACTACATATCCCGTATTACCATAAGGGTGTTCTGCCGGAGTAGGGGTCATCCAGATAATAAAACTCCAGATGACGGTAGTCTGATCCGCTCCATAGATAGCCACCTGGCCGCAACCGCCAGGTAGTCCGGCGTATGTTTGAATCCCTGTTACCGTAATCGTATAATCACCATTCACAGGAGTAATATCTGTAGCAGAGCCATTTACCCGAACCATTTTATTCGCATTACCCAAATCGCAATTAAGTATAGTCTTGGCATACTTGGGTTCTTCCACTTCCATGAAATTACCACGGGCTTTCACATTTATCACATTATCCACACCTTCTGTTGAAATATTCGTCAACAGACAGTTGGACTCGCCATAAGCCCATCCTCCTGCCAATAAACGTGTCTCTACCGGCTCATACCATTCGCAGGAGTTATCCGAAAGTTTCAGGTTGTTGACAGCAATCGTATTGACAGCATTGGCTTTCAGTTGCTTTCCTTCTTTGAGAATAGGAATGGTAACAGTCTGCTGGTCATTTTCCAAAGTGATGACAATGTACACTTCTTTGCCACTTAAATCGGCAGGATATGTAGTCAGGTATATATCCTGTGCGGAAGCGAGCAGTTCGGGAGTAGTCAGTGAAACAGTGGCATACGGTTTCACATCTGTACCGTAGGTCAGTTCGTCCGTATCCAAATCTGCTGTGAATACACCGGAAAGAGGAGTTTTTGTCTCCTTGTCATATAAAGAAACACTCTTTAGCTTGTACGTAGAAAGCTCCTGGGATGAGATGCTGAACTTCACATACGCCATCGCATGGTTCAACGTAAATTTAGCAAGCATATCCGGACTGCTGACCGTAGCCTTGGCAAACGCAAAACCATACTTTCCAATATGATGGCTATCGCCGGGACGGCTTTGTTCCTGCTCAACAGACAGGGTAGAAGTAATCTTGTTGCCATTTTCGGCCAGTTCCGTACTTGCCCGGTAAGGATAGTAAATAAGAAGTTCCGTAGCTCCTTCTTCCGCCATCTTCACGTCGTCCGAAGTAAAGACGCCGGAGTTCTGCCCGATCGACTCATCACTCAATAAAGACTGCACATTATTGATGTCGGTCCCTGCCGTACGGGAGAAAACACCCAAGGCATCCCCTTCGCTCCAGAGCACCGGATAAACGTCACCTGTTTTGTCACCGATAGAAACACGTGTCTGCGGAGACGAGAGTCCAACCAACGTCAGACATGAACCTGCCGTTGCCGGTTCTTTGCCGTTATCGGACGAAATAAGTTCGTCCTGCGTGCAACTTGTCATCATGAGAATCATTGCACCTATTGCAAATAATCTATTTTTCATACCATTCATTCTTTTGAGTTACACCATTCTTTACCATTCATTCTCTTCCAGATCACCGGCAGAACCGCCGTCACTCCATGCTCCTTCCGTTCCTGAAGCTTTCCAGGTCTGGAAAGCGGAACACACGGCACGCCCTTCGGCATTATAGGCGATGATCGCACTGATGTAATTCACTCCCGGACGTAATCCTTCGGTGATTTTACGCGTATAGGGCAGAGATACGGGTTCTCCGTTCTCTTCTACAAATTTCACCAGTTTCACTTCAATGTTATAGTCAAAACCGATGTCGGCCACCGGATAGAATTCAATGACTTTCGCACCGAACGTAGTACCTGTTTGCTGCTCGGAAGTAATCAGAGCCGTATTGTCCGCAATCTCCGAAACTGTCAAGTTCATGGTGGGAATGACACGCGGAGCCGAATCATCCTTGTCCGAACAGGAGGCAGTTATCAGCAGTAGAACGAAGATAAATGCCATATTTATATGTAAGTTCTTCATAATCATATTGTATTAGTTTTATTATTGTAGATTCTTATACCGCAGCAATGCTTCTAAAAAATAATAATCGGCATACGTCAGGGGGACATCCACTTCGCTTTTATCAGGAAGTGCACCCACGCTGTGCTTCAGGATGAAACATTCGTTCGTACCCGGTTCTGCCAGATACTCTTTCGAGGCAAGCGTACGGAGTTGCTTTTCTGCCATGGCAAGATAAGATTCCTTGGCCTCCGTGCCGGGGATATAACGGCTTAGCTCGATAAAGGCGGAGGCCATGATAGCCGCAGCGGAAGCATCCCGATAGGTCTGTTCTTCTACCGGAGCGTCGAAATCCCAGTAAGGAATACCGTCGGCAGGCAAACGGCGGAGCAGCATATCGGCGATATGCCCGGCTTGCAACAGATAATTCTGATACCCCGTCAAGCGGAACATCATCGTATAGCTATACAAGGCCCATGCTTGTCCGCGGCTCCAGGAGGAATCGTCCGAGAAGCCCTGCACCGTTTGCTTGCCGCGCACTGCACCTGTTTCAGGGTCATAATCCACCAGATGATACGTGGAATAATCATCCCGGAAGTGATGCTGGATAGTGGTATTGGCATGCGTACAGGCAATGTTCTGCAAAGAGTCGTCGGCATAGGCTTTCGACATGGACAACAGCAGTTCAAGATTCATCATATTGTCAATAATCACCGGGAACTTCCAGTCACAGCCTTTGCGCACAAAGTCCCAGCTACGAATCACACCGGCAGCAGGATTGAAGCGGGTTGACAAGGACTTGGCGCCCTGATAGAGCACTTGTTTATAAGCCTCATTACCTGTCAGCCGGAAAGCATTCCCGTAACTGCAATTCAACTGGAAACCGACATCATGATCCCTGGTCACGTATTGTATAGAGTCGAGTTTCAGCGTGTTCTTCTCGGCCAGTGTTTTCACTGCTTCATTGCCTGTATATTCGTAGATATACCAGAGGGAACCGGGATAGAAGCCGCTGCACCACCAATAGATATTTGAGGGAACAAACTCACCATCGGCAGAGAGCGTGCGGGGAAGTGTCTTTTCTGTCAAGCGGGTGTCCATAGTCGTGTATTGTTGCTCTGCAACGGTAAATACACGGTCAATCAATGCCTCCATCGGCTCCTGCTTCGTGCAGGAGGCCAATGTCAAAAGTCCGAGTATAGATATTAATAGGATTCTCATACGTTCCATTCTTTTTTATTTAGGGGACAGGGTTGTGGTAAATGTGGCGGTCTGATTGGCGGTGACCGTTGCTTCAAAGCCGACCATATAGGTGCCCGGATTAGCCTGGTCATAAGAGTTCTCGCTGGTAGTACTCCATTGCTTGTAGGTAGGCTTCACGCTTCCGCTGGCTGTGAGATACATCACTTTGCTTCCGTTCGTTAGTACGATGCGGTTACTTTCCACCGTCGGAACGGCAGGCGTCACCATACACCAGCGCACTTTAGCGGATTTATCTGTTCTCGCCTTGATCTCATCCATGACTACTAAATCTTTATCGTTCACGATTTTCACGGTACGGGTAGCGGACGCAGCCTGATCGGACACCACTTCTGTCAGATCGAAAGTGGCTCCCAGTTCCGTAGCGGTATTGATAGTAGTGGTCAGGGTAGCCGCCCCATTTACCCGGTGACGGGTGTCGTTGATTGAAATCGTGCTATGATTCAAGTTATTCAGGCGGAATACATCCCAACGCATCGAGTTCTGTCCCATATCCCAAAGATTACCACCCAAAGCTGCCAATTTCGACTCGAGCGTTGTATAACTTTGCAGACCGAAATCCATTGACCAGCGCACTCCATACGCGTCGTACACAAACGAACCGGCATCCATGTGTCCGTGGCTCGAACCTGCCTTGCCACCTTTGATTCCGAGGTATTTATCCGTATCGGTGTACGTCCAGTCGGTATGTACCATCACCACGGGCGTTTCCCCTTTTCCACTCCATAGTTTATTGGAAGGAGCGGAGATTGCGTCCAGATTCAGATTATTGGCAAACGCCATAATCATCGGTAACAGGCGGTTTTCGGCACAGGAAGCGTATTCGCCGTTCTTCAACATTTTCAGCTCATTATATAATAAGGACGGGTTACTGTATTTATCGGCAAACCACCACGAAGCCAATGCCGCAGTAGAAGAGGGAGCACAGTCGGAATAATTAAAGAACTTGCTGTTCAAGCCTGTCATATACAGCATATACTCTGCCGTTTTGGAGAATCCCGGTGTATCGGAAAGCCCGTTATCCGTGCCGAGCGTACTGTTGAGGGCGGCAAGCATCAATACCTGATAGAGCGTGCCGTAACACCAGTAACCGCTACCCTCCGGATAGTTGCCGTCTGGAGAATACATCACTTCCAATGCAGGTTTGTTGGATTCCAATGCCTTTTCAATCATGTCCTTTGCTTCGGAAGGATTGTTTTCGTATGAAGCGAGTGCCGCACAGACCAGTCCGCCATTACAAACCTGGTTCCAGTTGTTGGTGGCTTCGTAGAAGTTGAGGTTCCAGTTCTTGTTCTGCGCCTGTTGGAAGGCAAACTTCAACAGTGCGTTGGCCGCTTTCGTACGGGTGGCTGCGCTTAGTTCGTTGTAGAGCCAGTCGTAGCCGAACGCAACAGCCGTAGCCATTTCGCCCACATCGAGAAAGTGGCGTTTCGAGTTCCAGTCGGGAAAATTGCAGACAGCGTTCATATCCGTTTCCGCTTTAGTCAGGTATTTGGCATCGCCGGTCATCCGGTAGGCATAAGCACAGGTGAAAATACGCAGTAACGCGTCGCGGGACACATCGAGGATACGTTTGTTGCTGGCATCCAATTTATAAGTCAGTGCCGTGGCGTTCATCCCTTTGCTGTTGCATACACTCATAATGGTATTATGGAGCAAGGTCAGATTGGCACTCGAATTGGCATCCACTTTGGCTTTCAACGCAGTGAAGGCCTCGGCGTTCATCAACAGGCGGGGATGATTGTCCGCAGTCAGTTTGGAATAATCCAGTCCGCCCTCCGGCTCCGTGGGATTCGGTTTCTCATGGGTAGATCCCGGACGGAATCTGTTCTCATCTTCATCGGAACAACTAACGGCTGTTCCTACAAAGAAAGCTATGATGATTGTTTTAAAAAGAATCGTTTTCATGGTTCAATGAATTTATTTGTATTACTACTTCAAAGGAATAAGTCGTACTTTCAGTTGCACGGCACGATTGGCAGGAATCACCGTCTCAAAGCCCACGCGGATGGTTCCCGGATTGCGGAAATCATATTCATGCGGGGGCACGTTCGACCAGGTTTTCATTTCTACTTCCGTATCGGCATCTACCGTCAATAGCATCCGTTGTCCGTCTTTGGTTAATTCCATCCGGTTCTTGCCTGTAATTTTGGCTTCCGCCGGAGTGACCATTATCCAGGATACGGTAGCTTCCTTGTCCCCCGTCTGCAACCGGTCGGTTACTTCCAGATGGTCTTTCTTATCCAATATCACGGTGCGGACGGCTTTCTTCACGTTGTTGGCAAACACACTCGACAGGCCTACTTCCGCCCCCTTCTGTTTCTTCGACTCGAAAGTACGGGTGATCGGAGCATTACTCTTTACCAAATGGCGTTCGCCGTTAATCGTCAGGGTGTTGTGAGCGATATTGCTTAGCCGGAATACTTCCCAGCGTTGTCCGTTCTGCGACATATTCCACAGGTCTACTCCCTTACTTTCGAGCGTGATGTAACTCTGCATACCCAAGTCCATCGCCCAACGCACCCCGTCTCTCTCGAAGATAAACGAACCGGCATCCATGTGCGCATGAGAGGTAGAAGGCGAACCGCCTTTCACTCCCAGATAGGTATCTTCCTTGCTGTCCCATCCGCCACGGTAGATAAACACAGGCGTATCTCCTCGACTGAACCAAAAGTTTCTCTTCGGCTTGCCGATATGTTTCAAATCGAGCTGCGAACAGAACACCATCAGGCTGGGCAGTAAACGGTCTTCGGCAAACGGCATATCCGGCCGGTCGAGATACTGACGTTCGATCCACAACAGGGAAAGGTCTTTCGCTTTGCCTGCAAACCAAAACATCATCATGTTGCACTCCGCCTCTACCGGAGAGTCCGAGAAACAGAAACAATCTCCGCCCGGAGCCGTCATATACTGCATGAAACGGGCAGACTCCATGAAACCGGGGGCTTGGGAGAGCCCATTGTCTGTGCCGAAAGCACTTTCGAGCGCAGCAATGAGCATTACCTGAAAACTTGTCCCGTACCCCCAATATCCGAATCCTTCGGGATAACCTCCGTCGGGGCCATAACCTACCATCGCTTTCGGATTTGTCTCCATGCATTTCTCTATGATGCCTTTCGATACTTCCGGAATCTCTTCAAAAAGAGCCAGCGCGCCATACGCCAATCCACTATTACATACGGAATTCCAGTTGTTCTTAGCTGTATAGAACCAGGCATGACGGGTGTTCTTTGCCGCGTCGAAGCCTTTCGCGATGATTGCTTCGCGCACTACCCGGCGGGTGTCGGGCTGCAAAGAATCGTACAGCCAGTCATAACCGATAGCCAATGCCATTACCATCTCACCCACATCCAGGAAATGAGTGGGGTTCCAGTCGGTGAAACGACTGACGGCCAGCATCTCCTGTTCCGCACGGTGAGCATATTTCTTATCTCCCGTCATACGGTAAGCGTATGAGAGGTAATAGATACGCTTCAATGCGATGCGCGAAATCGCCAGCAGGCGTTTGCCCTCCTTGATACGTTCCACAGGTGGTTCCGTAAGTGTCCGGTCGCAAAGTTCCATGATCCGCTGGTGAACAGTGGCCAACGGGGGATACTCCGCAATGGC
>ENA-USYV01002422-USYV01002422.1-human-gut-metagenome-genome-assembly--contig:-NODE-2422-length-15092-cov-3.733733_pt1 | contig 15092 bp, 8 predicted proteins | sample MGYA00250066_ERZ773514 | MGnify/ENA primary metagenome ERZ773514 (study PRJEB29103, sample SAMN06112049) | human gut metagenome | biome: human gut; feature: ankylosing spondylitis patient; material... | reverse complement strand
TTAATAAATACTATTTATTCTTTGTTTGTATTCATTGGGTTGATTATTAAGGTGTCGTTCGTTGCTGTTGCAACCTGTTTTTCACCGTTAATTATTTGTTATCCACAGAGATATGGAATGCGATCTGCTGATGATTAAAATTGAAAAAGTAATTAATAAAAATGACCTTAAGGCATTTATCGCTTTTCCGTCATCACTTTATCCCGACGATCCAAACTGGATACCCCCTTTATTCATTGAACGCAACGAGCATTTGTCTGCGAAAAATCCGGGGACGGACCATATCATCTGGCAGGCGTGGGTGGCAAAAAAAGCGGGGCAGATAGTCGGGCGCATTACCGCGCAAATCGATACTTTGCACCGTGAGCGTTACGGTGAAGATACTGGTCATTTCGGTATGATTGACGCCATTGATGATCCGCAAGTTTTTGCCGCTTTATTTGGCGCAGCGGAAGCGTGGTTGAAGTCACAAGGCGCGCGCAACATCAGCGGACCTTTCAGCCTGAATATCAATCAGGAAAGCGGATTACTGATTGAGGGTTTCGATACACCGCCATGCGCGATGATGCCGCACGGTAAACCGTGGTATGCCGCACATATTGAACAATTGGGTTATCGCAAAGGCATTGATCTACTGGCGTGGTGGATGCAGCGAACCGATCTTACTTTCTCTCCGGCGCTAAAAAAACTGATGGATCAGGTACGCAAAAAGGTGACCATTCGCTGCATCAATCGTCAGCGGTTTGCCGAAGAGATGCAGATCCTGCGTGAGATTTTCAACTCTGGCTGGCAGCACAACTGGGGATTTGTGCCGTTTACCGAACATGAATTCGCGACCATGGGCGATCAACTTAAATATCTGGTGCCGGACGATATGATCTATATCGCTGAGATTGATTCTGCACCCTGCGCGTTTATTGTCGGCTTGCCGAACATCAACGAGGCGATTGCCGATCTGAACGGATCGCTCTTTCCCTTCGGCTGGGCAAAATTGCTGTGGCGTTTGAAAGTCAGCGGTGTGCGAACTGCGCGAGTACCGCTGATGGGCGTGCGCGACGAGTATCAGTTCAGCCGCATCGGCCCGGTGATTGCGCTGTTATTGATTGAAGCCTTACGCGATCCGTTTGCCCGCCGGAAGATCGATGCGCTGGAGATGTCATGGATCCTCGAAACCAATACAGGCATGAATAACATGCTGGAACGCATTGGGGCGGAGCCGTACAAGCGTTACCGATTGTATGAAAAGCAGATTTAATACCAGCTAACTCAGGTTCATCTCCAGCGGCACCGCCGAGCGAATCAAATGGTGGCCTTCCAGCTCGATATCGTGGAGATTCTTTTTCACGGTCCGCACATGATCGCGTGCTGCGCGCTGGGCGACGTGCGGCAGCCGCTGCAACACCGCGTTGTAGATCCGCGCATGCTGGCGATCGATCTGCTTTTTTTGCTGTGGTCGATGGTAGAGATTATTTACGCTGGCAAACACTGAATTAAACATCAGATCGGTCAATGATTGCAGCGTAAACACCAGCACCTGATTGTGAGAAGCCTGACAAATGGCGAGATGGAAAGCGTGATCCAACTGCGCATGTTCGATCAGCGAAATCTCTTTGTTGTTCTCACTGGCGGCGAGCATTTTTTCATAACAGCGAGTTATCACAACAAAATCAGCCTGCGTTCCCAGCGTTGCCGCCAGCCTTGCCGATTCGCCCTCCAGTAATGCGCGAACGTCGAGCAGATCGTACAGCGTTCGCGGCTGCGTACTGAACAGATGGATTAGCGGGCTGGTGTCCTGCACCCGATTAAGCCGTGCGACACGAGAATCGCGACCCTGCGCCGTTTCAATAATCCCGCGCCCGCGCAGCACGGTCAGTCCTTCACGCAGTGCGGAGCGTGAGAAGCCGAGCTTTTCACACAGTCGACGTTCCGAGGGAAGCGGCTGACCGACCTTCAGTACGCCGTCGATAATTAACCGTTCGATACTCTCTGCAACCACTTCGCAAATAGGGCGACGTTCATCTTTCATTCCCGGACCTCGTGCACAGGTAGGACCAATTTTTCTGTTCTTAACTCGCAAAACACGCACATCACGTAAGTGATTATGTTACATCAATTTAACATTAAGTTAACCAAGACAAGGTCACAGAGCTGGAAAAAAAATGGTCTGACCGGTAGCTAAAGAGATAGACGAAAACGAAAAGCCCGCTTAATAACTGTTCACAGAAGCAGCGCGCAAAAATCAGCTGCCACACAACACAACAAAGCGAAGCCTACTCATGAGCATCTTGTACGAAGAGCGTCTTGATGGCGCTTTACCCGATGTCGACCGCACATCGGTACTGATGGCACTGCGTGAGCATGTCCCTGGACTTGAGATCCTGCATACCGATGAGGAGATCATTCCTTACGAGTGTGACGGGTTGAGCGCGTATCGCACGCGTCCATTACTGGTTGTTCTGCCTAAGCAGATGGAACAGGTGACGGCGATTCTGGCTGTCTGCCACCGCCTGCGTGTGCCGGTGGTGACCCGTGGTGCAGGCACCGGGCTTTCTGGTGGCGCGCTGCCGCTGGAAAAAGGTGTGTTGTTGGTGATGGCGCGCTTTAAAGAAATCCTCGACATTAACCCCGTCGGTCGCCGCGCGCGCGTGCAGCCGGGCGTGCGTAACCTGGCGATCTCCCAGGCCGTTGCGCCGCATAATCTCTATTACGCGCCGGATCCTTCCTCACAAATCGCCTGCTCGATTGGCGGCAATGTGGCGGAAAATGCCGGTGGCGTCCACTGCCTGAAATATGGTCTGACCGTACATAACCTGCTGAAAATCGAAGTGCAAACGCTGGACGGCGAGGCGCTGACGTTGGGATCGGACGCGCTGGATTCGCCTGGTTTTGACCTGCTGGCGCTGTTCACCGGATCGGAAGGTATGCTCGGCGTAACCACCGAAGTGACGGTAAAACTGCTGCCAAAGCCCCCCGTGGCGCGCGTGTTGTTAGCCAGCTTTGACTCGGTAGAAAAAGCCGGGCTTGCCGTCGGTGACATCATCGCCAATGGCATTATCCCCGGCGGGCTGGAGATGATGGATAACCTGTCGATCCGCGCGGCGGAAGATTTTATTCATGCCGGTTATCCCGTCGACGCCGAAGCGATTTTGTTATGCGAGCTGGACGGCGTGGAGTCTGACGTACAGGAAGACTGCGAGCGGGTTAACGACATCTTGTTGAAAGCGGGCGCGACTGACGTCCGTCTGGCACAGGACGAAGCAGAGCGCGTACGTTTCTGGGCCGGTCGCAAAAATGCGTTCCCGGCGGTAGGACGTATCTCCCCGGATTACTACTGCATGGATGGCACCATCCCGCGTCGCGCCCTGCCTGGCGTACTGGAAGGCATTGCCCGTTTATCGCAGCAATATGATTTACGTGTTGCCAACGTCTTTCATGCCGGAGATGGCAACATGCACCCGTTAATCCTTTTCGATGCCAACGAACCCGGTGAATTTGCCCGCGCGGAAGAGCTGGGCGGGAAGATCCTCGAACTCTGCGTTGAAGTTGGCGGCAGCATCAGTGGGGAACATGGCATCGGGCGAGAAAAAATCAATCAAATGTGCGCCCAGTTCAACAGCGATGAAATCACGACCTTCCATGCGGTCAAGGCGGCGTTTGACCCCGATGGTTTGCTGAACCCTGGGAAAAACATTCCCACGCTACACCGCTGTGCTGAATTTGGTGCCATGCATGTGCATCACGGTCATTTACCTTTCCCTGAACTGGAGCGTTTCTGATGCTACGCGAGTGTGATTACAGCCAGGCGCTGCTGGAGCAGGTGAATCAGGCAATTAGCGATAAAACGCCGCTGGTGATTCAGGGCAGCAATAGCAAAGCCTTTTTAGGTCGCCCTGTCACCGGGCAAACGCTGGATGTGCGTTGTCATCGCGGCATTGTTAATTACGACCCGACCGAGCTGGTGATAACCGCGCGTGCCGGAACGCCGCTGGTGGCGATTGAAGCGGCGCTGGAGAGCGCCGGGCAAATGCTCCCCTGTGAGCCGCCGCATTATGGTGAAGAAGCCACCTGGGGCGGGATGGTCGCCTGCGGGCTGGCGGGGCCGCGTCGCCCGTGGAGCGGTTCGGTCCGCGATTTTGTCCTCGGCACGCGCATCATTACCGGCGCTGGAAAACATCTGCGTTTTGGTGGTGAAGTGATGAAAAACGTTGCCGGATACGATCTCTCACGGTTAATGGCCGGAAGCTACGGTTGTCTTGGCGTGCTCACTGAAATCTCAATGAAAGTGTTACCGCGACCGCGCGCCTCCCTGAGCCTGCGTCGGGAAATCAGCCTGCAAGAAGCCATGAGTGAAATCGCCGAGTGGCAACTCCAGCCATTACCCATTAGTGGCTTATGTTACTTCGACAATGCGTTGTGGATCCGCCTTGAGGGCGGCGAAGGATCGGTAAAAGCAGCGCGTGAACTGCTGGGGGGCGAAGAGGTTGCGGGTCAGTTCTGGCAGCAATTGCGTGAACAACAACTGCCGTTCTTCTCGTTACCAGGTACCTTATGGCGCATTTCATTACCCAGCGATGCGCCGATGATGGATTTACCCGGCGAGCAACTGATCGACTGGGGCGGTGCGTTACGCTGGCTGAAATCGACAGCCGAGGACAATCAAATCCATCGCATCGCCCGCAACGCTGGCGGTCATGCGACCCGCTTTAGTGCCGGAGATGGTGGCTTTGCCCCGCTATCGGCTCCTTTATTCCGCTATCACCAGCAGCTTAAACAGCAGCTCGACCCTTGCGGCGTGTTTAACCCCGGTCGCATGTACGCGGAACTTTGAGGAGCAGGCTATGCAAACCCAATTAACTGAAGAGATGCGGCAGAACGCGCGCGCGCTGGAAGCCGACAGCATCCTGCGCGCCTGTGTTCACTGCGGATTTTGTACCGCAACCTGCCCAACCTATCAGCTTCTGGGCGATGAACTGGACGGGCCGCGCGGGCGCATCTATCTGATTAAACAGGTGCTGGAAGGCAACGAAGTCACGCTTAAAACACAGGAGCATCTCGATCGCTGCCTCACTTGCCGCAATTGTGAAACCACCTGTCCTTCTGGTGTGCGCTATCACAATTTGCTGGATATCGGGCGTGATATTGTCGAGCAGAAAGTGAAACGCCCACTGCCGGAGCGAATGCTGCGCGAAGGGCTACGCCAGGTGGTGCCGCGCCCGGCGGTCTTCCGTGCGCTGACGCAGGTAGGGCTGGTGCTGCGACCGTTTTTACCGGAACAGGTCAGAGCAAAACTGCCTGCTGAAACGGTGAAAGCTAAACCGCGTCCGCCGCTGCGCCATAAGCGTCGGGTTTTAATGCTGGAAGGCTGCGCCCAGCCTACGCTTTCGCCCAACACCAACGCGGCAACTGCGCGAGTGCTGGATCGTCTGGGGATCAGCGTCATGCCAGCTAACGAAGCAGGCTGTTGTGGCGCGGTGGACTATCATCTTAATGCGCAAGAGAAAGGGTTAGCGCGGGCGCGCAATAATATTGATGCCTGGTGGCCCGCGATTGAAGCAGGTGCCGAGGCAATTTTGCAAACCGCCAGCGGCTGCGGCGCGTTTGTCAAAGAGTATGGGCAGATGCTGAAAAACGATGCGTTATATGCCGATAAAGCGCGTCAGGTCAGTGAACTGGCGGTCGATTTAGTCGAACTTCTGCGCGAGGAACCGCTGGAAAAACTGGCAATTCGCGGCGATAAAAAACTGGCCTTCCACTGCCCGTGTACCCTACAACATGCGCAAAAGCTGAACGGCGAAGTGGAAAAAGTGTTGCTTCGTCTTGGATTTACCTTAACGGACGTTCCCGACAGCCATCTGTGCTGCGGTTCAGCGGGAACATATGCGTTAACGCATCCCGATCTGGCACGCCAGCTGCGGGATAACAAAATGAATGCGCTGGAAAGCGGCAAACCGGAAATGATCGTCACCGCCAACATTGGTTGCCAGACGCATCTGGCGAGCGCCGGTCGTACCTCTGTGCGTCACTGGATTGAAATTGTAGAACAAGCCCTTGAAAAGGAATAACAAAATGAAAACTAAAGTCATTCTTAGCCAGCAAATGGCGAGTGCAATTATTGCCGCAGGTCAGGAAGAGGCGCAGAAAAATAGCTGGTCTGTTTCCATTGCTGTTGCAGATGACGGCGGTCATCTGCTGGCGTTAAGTCGCATGGATGATTGCGCGCCGATAGCGGCTTACATCTCCCAGGAGAAAGCGCGTACCGCCGCGCTGGGGCGTCGTGAAACTAAGGGCTATGAAGAGATGGTGAACAACGGACGTACCGCGTTCGTGACTGCGCCGTTACTGACGTCGCTGGAAGGTGGCGTACCGGTTGTTGTGGATGGGCAAATTATTGGTGCCGTGGGCGTTTCTGGTTTAACCGGAGCACAGGATGCGCAGGTCGCGAAAGCGGCAGCAGCGGTGTTGGCGAAATAAGCGAAAACGAGGAGATAAATAATGAGTGAGACCATAACCCAGGGCCGTTTACGCATTGACGCCAATTTTAAACGTTTTGTGGATGAAGAAGTTTTACCGGGCGTGGAACTGGATGCTGCCGCGTTCTGGCGCAATTTTGATGAGATCGTTCACGATCTGGCGCCAGAAAATCGTCAGTTGCTGGCAGAGCGCGATCGCATTCAGGCGGCGCTTGATGAGTGGCATCGCAGCAATCCGGGGCCGGTAAAAGATAAAGCGGCCTATAAATCTTTCCTGCGTGAACTGGGCTACCTGGTGCCGCAACCGGAGCGCGTGACGGTGGAAACCACGGGCATTGACAGCGAAATCACCAGCCAGGCGGGGCCACAGCTGGTGGTTCCGGCAATGAACGCCCGCTACGCGCTGAACGCGGCGAACGCTCGCTGGGGCTCACTGTACGATGCGTTATACGGCAGCGACATCATCCCGCAGGAAGGGGCGATGGTCAGCGGCTACGATCCGCAACGCGGTGAGCAGGTTATCGCCTGGGTTCGGCGTTTCCTCGATGAATCTCTACCGCTGGAAAACGGCAGCTATCAGGATGTGGTGGCGTTTAAGGTGGTTGATAAACAATTACGCATCCAGTTGAAAAATGGTAAAGAAACCACGTTACGTACTCCAGCACAGTTTGTCGGTTACCGTGGCGATGCCGCTGCGCCGACCTGCATTTTGCTGAAAAATAACGGCCTGCATATTGAACTGCAAATTGATGCCAACGGGCGGATTGGCAAAGACGATCCGGCGCACATCAACGATGTTATCGTCGAAGCTGCTATCAGTACCATTCTCGACTGCGAAGATTCGGTCGCGGCGGTTGATGCGGAAGATAAAATCCTGCTGTACCGCAACCTGCTGGGCCTGATGCAGGGGACTCTGCAAGAGAAAATGGAGAAAAACGGTCGGCAAATCGTGCGTAAACTGAATGACGATCGTCATTACACCGCCGCCGATGGCTCTGAAATTTCTCTGCACGGACGCTCGCTGCTGTTTATCCGCAACGTGGGTCATTTGATGACCATTCCTGTGATTTGGGACAGCGAAGGCAATGAAATCCCGGAAGGCATTCTTGATGGCGTCATGACTGGCGCGATTGCCCTCTATGATTTAAAAGTGCAGAAAAACTCGCGCACTGGCAGCGTCTATATTGTGAAACCGAAAATGCACGGTCCGCAGGAAGTGGCGTTCGCCAACAAACTGTTTACCCGCATTGAGACAATGCTCGGTATGGCACCGAATACCCTGAAAATGGGCATTATGGATGAAGAACGTCGGACCTCGCTGAACTTGCGTAGCTGTATCGCTCAGGCGCGCAACCGCGTGGCGTTCATCAATACCGGTTTCCTCGACCGTACCGGCGATGAAATGCATTCGGTGATGGAAGCTGGCCCGATGCTGCGTAAAAATCAGATGAAATCGACGCCTTGGATCAAAGCCTACGAGCGTAATAACGTGCTTTCCGGTCTGTTCTGTGGGCTGCGCGGTAAAGCGCAAATTGGTAAAGGCATGTGGGCAATGCCGGACCTGATGGCAGACATGTACAGCCAGAAGGGCGACCAACTGCGTGCCGGGGCAAACACAGCCTGGGTTCCGTCACCAACCGCTGCTACGCTCCATGCGCTGCACTACCACCAAACCAACGTACAGAGCGTACAAGCCAACATTGCCCAGACCGAGTTCAATGCTGAATTTGAACCGCTGCTGGACGATCTGCTGACTATTCCGGTTGCTGAAAACGCTAACTGGTCGGCGCAAGAGATCCAACAAGAGCTGGATAACAACGTGCAGGGGATTCTGGGGTACGTGGTGCGCTGGGTGGAGCAGGGGATTGGTTGTTCAAAAGTGCCGGATATTCACAATGTGGCGCTGATGGAAGACCGCGCAACGCTGCGTATCTCCAGCCAGCATATCGCCAACTGGTTACGTCACGGTATTCTGACTAAAGAACAGGTGCAGGCGTCGCTGGAGAATATGGCGAAAGTGGTTGATCAGCAAAACGCTGGCGATCCGGCTTATCGTCCGATGGCGGGGAATTTCGCTAACTCGTGTGCTTTTAAAGCTGCCAGCGATTTAATCTTCCTCGGCGTGAAACAGCCAAACGGTTATACCGAACCGTTATTACACGCCTGGCGTTTACGCGAAAAAGAAAGTCATTAATAGCGTCAAAAAAGCCCCGGCAAGTTTTATTGTCGGGGCTATGATAGTAACTGCGGTAGTACATTTATCCCGGAAATAACCGGAGCGATTATCAGGGTTTAACAATATTAAATACCCGTAGCGCATTACTAGCGGGCCTAAAACAACAATATGGACATCTTAACGATACTCTGCGCCTGCGTGTGCGGAACAGAAACCCTTACCCGATATACTTGTTATACCAGAGGTAGCAATTGCGTTAGCGGCGTGCTGTTGCTGTAAAGTATAACCCCTATATTTTACAGTTCAGTCCTCTTTTGCTTATTACAACCTTAAGTATATCAAGCATATAAAGATAATAAGAGACTGAACAATATGGTTACCTGGACCCAAATGTATATGCCGATGGGAGGACTGGGGCTATCCGCTCTGGTCGCCCTGATCCCGATAATATTCTTCTTCGTTGCACTCGCGGTATTACGTCTGAAAGGACATGTCGCTGGAGCAATAACCCTTATATTATCTATCCTGATTGCAATATTCGCCTTTAAAATGCCGATTGATATGGCATTTGCTGCTGCGGGCTATGGCTTTATTTATGGATTATGGCCAATAGCGTGGATTATTGTCGCGGCGGTGTTCCTGTATAAATTAACCGTTGCCAGCGGGCAGTTCGATATTATCCGCAGCTCGGTTATCTCCATCACCGACGATCAGCGTTTGCAGGTGTTACTGATTGGTTTCTCCTTTGGTGCGTTGCTGGAAGGAGCGGCTGGCTTTGGTGCGCCGGTGGCGATTACCGGTGCGCTGCTGGTGGGCCTGGGCTTCAAACCGTTATACGCGGCGGGGCTGTGTCTGATTGCCAATACTGCGCCGGTGGCGTTTGGTGCGTTGGGCGTGCCGATTCTGGTCGCCGGTCAGGTAACGGGAATCGATCCGTTCCACATTGGCGCAATGGCGGGACGTCAGTTACCGTTCCTGTCGGTTCTTGTGCCGTTCTGGCTGGTAGCAATGATGGACGGCTGGAAAGGGGTGAAAGAGACGTGGCCAGCGGCGCTGGTTGCTGGGGGAAGCTTCGCTGTCACTCAGTTCTTTACCTCTAACTATATTGGTCCGGAACTGCCGGATATTACTTCGGCGCTGGTGAGTATCGTCTCACTCGCTTTATTCCTTAAAGTCTGGCGACCGAAAAATACCGAAACGGCAATCAGCATGGGGCAATCCGCAGGTGCGATGGTGGTGAATAAACCGTCTTCTGGCGGTCCCGTGCCTTCAGAATATAGTCTGGGGCAAATCATTCGAGCGTGGTCACCGTTTTTAATCTTAACGGTGCTGGTCACCATCTGGACCATGAAGCCGTTTAAAGCGTTATTTGCTCCGGGCGGCGCGTTTTATTCACTGGTGATTAATTTCCAGATCCCTCATTTGCATCAACAAGTGTTGAAAGCGGCACCCATTGTCGCCCAACCAACGCCAATGGATGCGGTGTTTAAATTCGACCCCCTCTCGGCTGGCGGCACCGCTATTTTTATTGCGGCGATTATCTCTATCTTCATCCTCGGTGTGGGGATCAAGAAAGGTATTGGCGTCTTTGCCGAAACGCTAATTAGCTTGAAGTGGCCGATACTGTCGATTGGCATGGTGCTGGCGTTCGCCTTCGTCACCAACTATTCTGGCATGTCCACCACGCTGGCGCTGGTACTGGCAGGTACAGGCGTGATGTTCCCGTTCTTCTCACCGTTTCTCGGCTGGCTGGGCGTATTCCTTACCGGCTCGGACACCTCCTCTAACGCCCTGTTTGGTTCACTGCAATCGACCACGGCGCAGCAAATCAACGTCTCTGACACCCTGCTGGTGGCAGCAAACACCAGCGGCGGCGTAACTGGCAAGATGATCTCCCCGCAATCTATCGCCGTGGCCTGCGCCGCGACGGGCATGGTGGGCCGAGAATCTGAACTGTTCCGCTACACCGTGAAGCACAGTCTGATTTTTGCCAGCGTTATCGGCATTATCACCCTGCTGCAGGCGTATGTGTTTACCGGAATGTTAGTCTCGTAAGTCAACAAAGCCGGATGATCGTCAATATCATCCGGCTTCATTCTTTTCTGGTTACATTATTCTGTCTTATTAATTGAAAATTATTTCTCGCTTTATTATCCATGCAGCAATAATGTTTTGCGTTCAGATAACCTGCTAAATAATTAAGAGCGTGAGAACATCTATTTTTTTATCACGCAAAACAAGTCTGTATTAATTATGTTCGCTTGATGAGCAAACACCGTTCTATCTGTTGCTTTTGCAATCTTAATCGTTAAAACTACCAACAAATTTATATAGTTACGTTGTGAAATGTTGTTAATTTTTTTGTTTGTTGAAATTTCGTAAAAATAGCCAGATAGACATCGTATAGGGGTTATTCTTATAAATTTCACCTGTTTTCTATCAATGATGTCGTTTTCTTAAGAATGGAGGAAGTTATTAGAGAAGATAAAGCATAAAACTATTTCTCCCAGTTACGAATTTTTTAACATTGTTTTGTCACTTGCGTTATTAATGAATAAGAAATTTAAATATAAGAAATCGCTTTTAGCGGCTATTTTGAGCGCAACCCTGTTAGCCGGTTGTGATGGCGGTGGTTCCGGATCTTCCTCCGATACGCCGCCTGTAGATTCTGGAACAGGGTCTTTGCCGGAAGTGAAACCTGATCCAACACCAAACCCGGAGCCGACGCCTGAGCCAACGCCGGAGCCTGAACCTACGCCGGAACCGACACCTGATCCTGAGCCAACACCAGAACCGGAGCCAGAACCTGTTCCTACGAAAACGGGTTATCTGACCCTGGGCGGAAGCCAGCGGGTAATCGGTGCTAAATGTAATGGTGAATCCAGCGACGGCTTTACTTTTACACCTGGCGAGGACGTTACTTGCGTAGCGGGTAACACGACAATTGCCACCTTCAACACTCAGTCAGAAGCTGCGCGTAGCCTGCGTGCGGTTGAAAAAGTGTCGTTTAGTCTTGAGGACGCGCAAGAACTGGCGGGTTCCGACAACAAGAAAAGCAATGCGCTCTCGCTGGTAACCTCCATGAACAGTTGTCCGGCGGATACAGAACAGGTTTGCCTGACGTTCTCCTCGGTGATCGAGAGTAAACGCTTCGACTCGCTGTATAAGCAAATCGATCTGGCACCAGAAGAGTTCAAAAAGCTGGTCAATGAAGAGGTGGAAAACAATGCCGCGACCGATAAAGCGCCATCCACTCATACTTCACCGGTCGTGCCCGTCACCACGCCGGGAACAAAACCGGATCTGAACGCTTCCTTCGTGTCGGCTAACGCGGAACAGTTTTATCAGTATCAACCTACGGAAATCATTCTTTCTGAAGGTCGACTGGTCGACAGCCTGGGCAATGGTGTGGTTGGCGTAAATTACTACACCAGCTCAGGCCGTGGCGTAACTGGTGAAAACGGCAAATTCAACTTCAGCTGGGGTGAAACCATCTCCTTTGGCATCGACACCTTTGAACTGGGCTCAGTACGCGGCAATAAGTCGACTATTGCACTGACGGAACTGGGCGATGAAGTTCGCGGGGCAAATATCGATCAACTTATTCATCGTTACTCCCAGGCCGGAAAAAATGATGAGCGTGAAGTGCCGGATGTAGTGCGCCAGGTCTTTGCCGAGTATCCCAACGTGATCAACGAGATTATCAATCTCTCGTTATCCAATGGCGAGACGTTGAGCGAAGGCGATCAAACCTTTGAGCGGAAGAACGAATTTCTTGAGCAACTTAAATCCGGGCAGGCTAAAGAGATTGATACGGCGATTTGTGACTCCCTTGGGGGCTGCAACTCTCAGCGTTGGTTCTCGTTGACAGCACGCAATGTTAACGAAGGTCAGATTCAGGGCGTTATCAACAAGCTGTGGGGTGTGGATAAAGATTACAAATCAGTGACGAAATTCCACGTTTTCCATGACTCTACCAACTTCTATGGTAGCACCGGTAATGCGCGCGGTCAGGCGGTGGTGAATATCTCCAACGCGGCATTCCCGATTCTGATGGCGCGTAATGATAAAAACTACTGGCTGGCGTTTGGCGAAAAACGCGCCTGGGATAAAAACGAGCTGGCGTACATTACGGAAGCGCCTTCCATTGTGCGACCGGAGAACGTGACACGCGAAACTGCCACCTTCAACCTGCCGTTTATCTCGCTGGGGCAAGTTGGTGAGGGCAAACTGATGGTTATCGGTAACCCGCACTACAACAGCATCCTGCGTTGCCCGAACGGTTACAGCTGGGAAGGCGGTGTTGATAAAAACGGTCAGTGTATGCGTAACGGTGATTCAAATGACATGAAGCACTTTATGCAGAACGTGTTGCGCTATCTGTCTAACAATAGCTGGACTCCAGACGCGAAAACCAGCATGACCGTGGGCACCAACCTGGATACCGTCTATTTCAAACGTCATGGTCAGGTTACAGGAAACAGTGCTGAGTTCGGCTTCCATCCGGATTTTACGGGTATCTCCGTTGAGCATTTAAGTAGCTATGGCGATCTCGATCCGCAGAAAATGCCGCTGCTGATCCTCAACGGCTTTGAGTATGTGACTCAGGTGGGTAACGATCCCTATGCAATCCCGCTGCGTGCAGATACCAGCAAACCGAAGCTGACTCAGCAGGATGTGACGGATCTGATCGCCTATCTGAACAAAGGCGGATCGGTGCTGATCATGGAAAACGTGATGAGCAATCTTAAGGAAGAGAGCGCGTCCGGCTTTGTGCGTCTGCTTGATGCCGCAGGCCTGTCAATGGCACTGAACAAGTCGGTGGTGAATAACGATCCTCAAGGGTATCCGAACCGCGTTCGTCAGCAGCGCGCAACGGGTATTTGGGTCTATGAACGTTATCCTGCCGTAGACGGTGCGCTGCCGTACACCATCGATAGTGATACAGGGGAAGTTAAGTGGAAATATCAGGTAGAAAACAAACCTGATGACAAACCGAAGCTGGAAGTTGCCAGCTGGCTGGAAGATGTAGATGGCAAACAGGAAACGCGTTATGCCTTTATTGATGAAGCCGATCATAAAACGGAGGATTCTCTGAAGGCTGCGAAGGAGAAAATTTTCGCCGCGTTCCCGGGGCTGAAAGAGTGTACTGATTCGACTTACCACTACGAGGTCAACTGCCTGGAACATCGTCCTGGCACGGGTGTTCCGGTAACCGGGGGCATGTATGTTCCGCGCTATACGCAACTGAATCTCAGCGCCGACACCGCGAAAGCGATGGTGCAGGCGGCGGATTTAGGCACCAACATTCAGCGCCTGTATCAACACGAGCTTTATTTCCGTACCAATGGTCGCAAAGGTGAGCGTCTGAGCAGCGTCGATCTGGAACGTCTGTACCAGAACATGTCGGTCTGGCTGTGGAATGAAATTGAATACAGCTATGACAGCAGCAAGGATGACGAGCTGGGCTTTAAAACGTTCACCGAGTTCCTGAACTGCTACGCCAACAATGCTTACACCAAAGGCACGCAGTGCTCCGCAGAGCTGAAACAATCGCTTGTCGATAACAAGATGATCTACGGAGATAATACTGCCAAAGCGGGGATGATGAACCCAAGCTATCCGCTCAACTATATGGAAAAACCGCTGACACGCCTGATGCTGGGCCGTTCCTGGTGGGATCTGAACATCAAAGTTGATGTCGAGAAGTATCCGGGAGCAGTATCGGCTGAAGTTGAGAATGTTACTGAAACCATCAGCCTGTACTCGAATCCGACCAAATGGTTTGCAGGTAACATGCAGTCAACTGGCCTGTGGGCACCGGCTCAGAAAGAGGTCACCATTGAGTCTACGGCGGACGTTCCTGTGACTGTCACCGTGGCGCTGGCTGACGACCTGACCGGACGTGAGAAGCATGAAGTTGCTCTGAACCGTCCGCCGAGAGTGACTAAAACGTATACTCTGGAGGCTAATGGTACGGTGAAGTTTACGGTTCCTTACGGTGGTCTGATTTATATCAAGGGCGACAGCAAGGAGAATAATAAATCTGCCAGCTTCACCTTTACTGGCGTGGTAAAAGCACCGTTCTATAAAGACGGCGCATGGAAAAACGATCTGAACTCACCGGCTCCGCTGGGTGAGCTGGAATCAGACGCTTTCGTCTATACCACACCGAAGAAGAACCTGAATGCCAGCAATTACACTGGCGGACTGGAGCAATTCGCTAACGATCTGGATACCTTTGCCAGCTCGATGAATGACTTCTACGGCCGTGATAGCGAAGACGGTAAGCACCGGATGTTTACCTATAAAAACTTGCCGGGCCACAAACATCGTTTCGCCAACGATGTGCAGATCTCCATCGGTGATGCGCATTCGGGTTATCCGGTAATGAACAGCAGCTTCTCGCCGAACAGCACCACGCTGCCGACGACGCCGCTGAACGA
>ENA-USYV01002419-USYV01002419.1-human-gut-metagenome-genome-assembly--contig:-NODE-2419-length-15103-cov-5.074671_pt1 | contig 15103 bp, 9 predicted proteins | sample MGYA00250066_ERZ773514 | MGnify/ENA primary metagenome ERZ773514 (study PRJEB29103, sample SAMN06112049) | human gut metagenome | biome: human gut; feature: ankylosing spondylitis patient; material... | reverse complement strand
TTCTTCCAGTGTGAAAGCACCTGTTCCGACGATGTGGGAACCGAAGTCTTCTCCCCAGCCTTCAACTTCCTCTTTCGGAAGGATCGCGTTTCCGATACCGGCTAACTGGGAGATAAACGGTCCTGCAACGGATTTCATATGGATAACGACCTGTGTCGGGCTTGCAGCTTCGCAGTAATCGAAGAAATCACGGCAGATACGGTCTGTGGTACTCTCTTCCTTGCTTCGTTCAAGAGAGTATACAACATCATCCGCGGTCATCTTTCTTCCGTCCTGGAATTTACCTTTCTGGAAGTATATATCATCACGGAGGTTGATGGTGTAGGTCAGGCCGTCATCACTGACAGTGTAATCAGTTGCCAGACTCGGGATCACATCTTTGTAATCCTTATCCCAGACAAACAGGGTATCGAGAACATTGTACATAATGTGGTTCTCGTACATGGTTGAGTAGGCTTTCGGATCAAGAGTGCGTGGGGATGAAGGCATTGACACAACAAGTGTTCCGCCTTTTACTGCCTCGCCGTCACTTGAGCCGACCGCGATACCGCCGCCGAGTGTCTGATCCGTGGATTTTGCGTCCGGGGATACCGCATTGGAGGAAGCCGCTGCTGTTTCAGCAGTGGAACCTGCTGCTGTTGTGGAGGATGTCTGGGAACCTCCGCATCCTGCCAGGGAAGATGCTGCCATAACGGCTGCAGCTGCGAGTGCAATAAGTCGTCTCTTCTTCATAAATGAATCTCTCCTCTCTCTTTCCTTTTACGAACGATCCGGGTGGGGAATCTCCGGTGCCGGTGGGTATCCGGCAGTCGCTTCCGGAGAACCGGAGGAACTGCTCAATAATCTTACAGTGAAGTCCGGGTAAAAAAGAAAGGCGCACTTTTGTCAGAAGTTATCGCCTTTGATAGTTGGAATGGATCGTTAATAAAATTATGAGCTTAAGAATAAAACCATAACTTTAAAAAGTCAAGTATTTTTTGAATTCACTTTACTTAATTCGGCACAATAATCAAAAAATAAGAATTATGTAACTTTTGTTTCTACAAAATGGAAAAAACTGTCAACAAAGAGATGATAGATCTGATCTTGGAAAGTCTTTCAGGAGCCGATTTTTGTTCGAACCGGATATGATTGGAAAAAATAGTGACTGGATATAGGAATTTTTAATAGCAAAGATTCTGAAAATAAAATTGACATATGGAAAGAAGTGTGCTAATCTTTAATCCATAAAAATTAAAAACAAAAAGTCGATGAGCAAAGAGAGTACATTCGGAATGAAATCACAGAGAGCTGTCGGTGGTGGAAGACAGTATGGAATTCCCTATGGAATGGGTTTGTGAGACGCCAGGTGAAAGAGATTCGAGTAGCTGCGGCCGTGATTCCTGCGTTAAAGGATAAGAGTATCGAAAGAGATTTCCGTACTCTGAAATGAGACAGATTGGTGGCAGATATTTCGATGTGGGATAGCTGCTATTTTTGTTTGAAAGTGTTGTCAGGCTGGATAGACATTTGACAACCAAGCCTACATGAGTAAGTAGGGCGATAGCCCGGATTACGAATGTTGTCAGCAGTTACGGGAGCGACGCAGGCGCGGAGTAACTGGCTTTCATCATAGAGATGTCGCCGGCAGGCGACATTTCCTTTTAGAGAAACTTGTGACGGAAAAGAAAATATCAGAAGAGAAAAGCAGGAGGAAATCAATATGGCAGTAAAATATGTCTTTGTGACAGGCGGAGTAGTCTCTGGCCTTGGAAAGGGAATCACGGCGGCGTCCCTTGGACGGCTTTTAAAAGCCCGAGGATACAAAGTGACGATGCAGAAATTTGACCCGTACATCAACGTTGACCCGGGTACGATGAACCCGATTCAGCACGGCGAGGTTTTCGTTACCGATGACGGCACAGAGACAGACCTCGATCTCGGCCACTACGAGCGTTTCATCGACGAGAGCCTGGATAAAAATTCCAACGTGACGACCGGAAAAGTATACTGGTCTGTTCTGCAGAAAGAACGCCACGGTGATTTCGGCGGAGGCACCGTACAGGTCATTCCGCACATTACAAACGAAATCAAGAGCCGTTTCTACCGCGGAAAAGAAGTAGACGAGGAGCGTATTGCCATCATTGAGGTCGGCGGAACCGTCGGCGATATCGAGAGCCAGCCGTTTTTGGAGGCAATCCGCCAGTTCCAGCATGACGTCGGACACGAGAACGCCATTCTGATCCACGTTACCCTGATTCCATATCTGAAAGCTTCCGGTGAAATGAAAACAAAACCGACGCAGGCGAGCGTAAAAGAGCTGCAGGGAATCGGTATTCAGCCGGATGTCATCGTATGTCGGTCCGAGCATCCGCTGACCACTGAGATCAAAGATAAAATTGCTCTGTTCTGCAACGTTCCGTCAAGCCATGTTCTGCAGAACCTGGACGTGGAGTATCTGTATGAAGCTCCGCTTGCCATGGAGAAAGAGAACCTGGCGCAGGTTGTCTGCGAGAGCCTTCACCTTCCATGCCCGGAACCGGATCTGTCCGACTGGACCCATATGGTAGAAGCACTCCGCCATCCGAACAAAGAGGTGACGATTGCGCTCGTCGGAAAGTATATCCAGCTGCATGATGCATACCTGAGCGTTGTTGAGGCATTAAAACACGGCGGAATTGCAAGCCATGCAAACGTACACCTGAAATGGGTGGATTCCGAGCTGGTAACCGAGGAGAACGTGGCAGAGTATCTGAGCGATGTGGACGGTGTTCTGGTACCGGGCGGATTCGGAAACCGCGGTATCGAAGGCATGATCACAGCGATTCGATATGCAAGAGAGAACAAGATTCCGTTCCTCGGCCTCTGCCTCGGCATGCAGCTGACGATTGTTGAATATGCAAGAAACGTTCTCGGTTACCACGACGCACACAGCATCGAGATGAACCCGAACACCATGCACCCGGTGATCGCACTGATGCCGGATCAGGATGGAATCGAGGATATCGGCGGTACGTTACGTCTCGGCGCATATCCATGCGTCCTGGCAGACGGATCGAAGGCACAGGAGCTGTACGGTGAGAAAGAGATTTCCGAGCGTCACCGCCACCGCTATGAAGTAAACAACGATTTCCGGAAAGCACTGACCGAAAACGGCATGGTTCTCTCCGGTGTTTCTCCGGACGGAAGAATCGTTGAGATGGTAGAACTTTCAGATCATCCGTTCTACATCGCAACGCAGGCACATCCGGAGTTCAAATCCCGTCCGAACCGTCCGCATCCGCTGTTCCGCGGCCTGATTGCAGCAGCAGCCGAGTACCATGCAGCGAAATAATGGATCGAAAGTGTAGAAAATTATGTAAAATGCAGCAATAACCTAAGAAAGTAAAGAAAAATTGTAAAAAATTATATAAAAATTAAATTTGCTCTTTACAGGATGAAAAAAATAGAGTATAGTAAGGGCAATCCAAAAAGAACGGCGGGGAATGAAATGTTCCCCTCCATTCTTTTCTGGAAAACAAAAGAGAACCGAAAATAAGAAAAGGTAAAGGAAGGGAAGCCGTATGACACAGAGTAAAGAGCGTGTCATGGGAGAAGAAGGGCTGTACCGTTCTTCCTTTGAACACGACAACTGCGGTATCGGAGCAGTCGTGAACATCAAAGGTGAAAAATCCCATGCGACCGTAGAAAACGCATTAAAAATCGTAGAAAATCTTGAACATAGAGCCGGCAAAGACGCCGAGGGTAAAACAGGAGACGGAGTAGGAATCTTGTTGCAGATATCGCACAAATTCTTTTCCAAAGCCTGTTTGACCCTCGGTTTTTCATTAGGCGGAGAACGGGAATACGGCGTCGGCGTATTCTTCTTCCCACAAAATGAGCTGAAACGGAACCAGGCAAAAAAGATGTTTGAGATCATCGTGGAAAAAGAGGGACTGGAACTCCTTGGATGGAGAACCGTGCCGACCGTTCCGGAAGTTCTCGGCCATAAGGCAAGAGAGTGTATGCCTTACATCATGCAGGCATTCATCAAAAAACCGGAGGATGTGGAAAAGGGAATCGCTTTCGACCGTCGTCTGTACGTCGTACGCCGTGTTTTCGAACAGAGCAACGACAACACCTATGTGCCATCCCTTTCCAGCCGTACCATCGTATACAAAGGTATGTTCCTCGTAGGACAGCTCCGCACTTTCTTCCGTGATCTGCAGGATACAGATTATGAATCTGCCATCGCCATGGTGCATTCACGGTTCAGTACAAACACCAACCCGAGCTGGGAAAGAGCACATCCGAACCGTTTCATCGTACACAACGGTGAGATCAACACCATCCGCGGAAATGCTGACAAGATGCTGGCCCGTGAGGAGACGATGTCTTCCCCGATGCTGCAGGATGAACTTCATAAAGTGCTGCCGGTTGTCAACACACAGGGTTCTGACTCCGCGATGCTCGACAATACACTCGAGTTCCTGACCATGAGCGGTATGGATCTTCCGCTGGCTGTCATGATCACGATCCCGGAGCCATGGGCAAACAACGATACGATTTCCCAGGAGAAACGTGATTTCTATCAGTATTATGCAACGATGATGGAGCCGTGGGACGGACCGGCATCGATCCTGTTCTCCGACGGAGATGTGATGGGAGCAGTGCTTGACCGCAACGGTCTTCGTCCTTCCCGTTACTACATCACTAACGATGGATTTCTGATCCTCTCCTCTGAGGTCGGTGTTCTGGAAGTTCCGGAAGAAAAAATCGTCTTAAAAGAGCGTCTCCATCCGGGCAAGATGCTTCTCGTCAACACCGTACAGGGAAAAGTCTTAAACGATGAGGAAGTCAAAGAATATTACGCAAAGAAACAGCCGTACGGCGAATGGCTCGACAGTTATCTGGTACAGTTAAAGGATATCAAAATCCCGAATCTGCCGGTCGAAGAGTACACGAAAGAAGAGCGGATGCGCCTGCAGAAAGCGTTCGGCTACACCTACGAGGAGTACCGTTCCTCCATCGGAAAGATGGCATTAAACGGTGTCGAGGCAACCGCTTCGATGGGTATCGATACCCCGCTTGCCGTTCTCTCCCATGAGCATCAGCCGCTGTTCAACTATTTCAAACAGCTCTTCGCACAGGTAACGAACCCGCCGATCGACTGCATCCGTGAGGAGATCGTAACTTCCACAAGCGTTTACGTCGGACGTGACGGAAACCTGCTTGAGGAGGAGCCGAAGAACTGCCAGGTATTAAAGATCAACAATCCGATCCTGACCAATACCGATATGCTGAAGATCAAGAACATGAAAGTCGAAGGCTTCAAGGCAGTGACCGTTCCGATCACCTACTACAAGAGCGCACCGCTTGACCGTGCGATGGACCGCCTTTTCGTCGAGGTTGACCGTGCACACCGGGCAGGAGCCAACATCCTGATTCTCTCTGACCGCGGTGTCGATGAGAACCATGTGGCGATTCCATCCCTCCTGGCTGTATCTGCGGTTCATCAGCATCTGGTAAAAACGAAAAAGAGAACTTCTCTTGCGATTATTCTGGAGTCCGGCGAGCCGCGCGAGGTGCACCATTTCGCAACACTGCTCGGCTACGGTGCCTGCGCAATCAACCCGTATCTGGCACTCGACACGATCCATGAGCTGATCGAAGAGGGTATGATCAAGAAAGATTACTACGCAGCCGTTGAAGATTACAACCACGCAGTCATCTCTGGTATCGTAAAAATCGCAGCGAAGATGGGTATCTCCACGATCCAGTCGTATCAGGGTTCCCAGATCTTCGAGGCCATCGGTATCTCAGCAGATGTCATCGACAAATACTTCACCGGTACGGTCAGCCGTGTCGGCGGTATTACCTTGGAAGACATTGCAAAAGATGTCGATGAGCGTCATTCCCAGGCATTCGATCCGCTGGAGCTGTCTACCGATCTGACACTGGACAGTATCGGCCGTCATAAATCGAGAAGCCAGGGCGAGGAGCACCGCTACAATCCGCGCACCATTCATACACTGCAGGAGTCCACAAGACGCGGCGACTACAAGATGTTCAAAGAGTACACAGCAATGGTCGACAGCGAGGAGAGCGGCTATCTGCGGAGCCTGATGGACTTCGATTATCCGGAGCAGGGCGTTCCGCTCGAAGAAGTTGAGAGCGTAGATTCTATCGTAAAACGATTCAAAACAGGTGCGATGTCCTACGGTTCTATTTCCCAGGAGGCACATGAGACACTGGCAATTGCCATGAACCGTCTGCATGGAAAATCCAACACTGGTGAGGGCGGTGAGAGTGATGACCGTCTCGAATCCCCGGAGAGATGCTCCGCGATCAAACAGGTAGCATCGGGAAGATTCGGCGTTACCAGCAAATACCTTGTCAGTGCAAAAGAGATCCAGATCAAGATGGCCCAGGGTGCAAAACCGGGCGAGGGCGGCCACTTACCGGCCGGAAAGGTTTACCCGTGGATTGCAAAAACACGTCACTCCACACCGGGTGTATCCCTGATTTCCCCGCCGCCGCACCACGACATCTACTCCATCGAGGACCTTGCACAGCTGATTTATGACCTGAAAAACTCGAATGTGAATGCAAGAATCTCCGTTAAACTGGTATCCGAAGCAGGTGTTGGTACTGTCGCAGCAGGTGTTGCAAAAGCCGGAGCACAGGTTATCCTGATTTCCGGATATGATGGAGGAACGGGAGCAGCACCGAGAAGTTCCATCCACAATGCAGGACTTCCATGGGAGTTAGGCCTTGCCGAGACCCATCAGACGCTGATCAAAAACGGCCTCCGCAACCGTGTCATGATCGAGACTGATGGTAAGCTGATGAGCGGCCGTGACGTTGTGATTGCAGCACTCCTTGGCGCCGAGGAATTCGGTTTTGCGACCGCACCGCTTGTAACGATGGGATGCGTTATGATGCGTGTCTGCAACCTCGATACCTGCCCGATGGGTATTGCAACCCAGAACCCGGAGCTGCGCAAACGTTTCCGCGGCAAACCGGAGTACGTCATCAACTTCATGCACTTCATCGCAGAAGAGATGCGGGAATACATGGCAAAACTTGGCTTCCGCACCGTTGACGAGATGGTCGGCCGTTCCGACCTCTTAAAGAGAAATGATAAAGTGACGAACGAGCACGCAGACCGCGTAGACTTAAGCCAGATCCTGAACAATCCGTTTGCAAAAGCAGGCGAGAAGGTAACGTTCGATCCGAAAGATGTTTACGACTTCAAACTTGGCGCAACCCTGGATGAGAAGGTACTCTTAAAGAAATTCGGTCCGGCAATGGATAAGAAAGAGAAGAAGACCGTCAAAGTCGAGATCACCAACACCGATCGTACCGTGGGAACGATTCTTGGTGCCGAGATCACCAGAAAATTCGGCACCTCTCTGGAGCCGGATACGTACACCGTACAGTGCAAGGGTGCCGGCGGACAGAGCTTCGGAGCATTTATTCCAAAAGGACTGACCCTGGAACTTGAGGGCGATTCGAACGATTACTTCGGAAAAGGCCTCTCCGGCGGAAAACTGGTTGTCTACCCGCCGAAAGCAAGAAAGTATAAACCGGAAGAAAACATCATCGTCGGAAACGTTGCCCTCTACGGCGCAACGAGCGGTGAGGCGTACATCAACGGTATCGCAGGAGAGCGTTTCTGTGTCAGAAACTCCGGTGCTTACGCCGTTGTCGAGGGTGTCGGTGAGCATGGATGCGAGTATATGACCGGCGGCCGTGTCGTTGTCCTCGGCGCAACCGGAAAGAACTTTGCAGCCGGCATGAGCGGCGGTATCGCTTATGTCCTGGATGAAAAGAGCAACCTGTACCGCAATTTGAACAAGGAAATGATTTCGATTGAACTGGTAGAAAGCAAATACGATATTGCAGAGCTGAAAAACATGATTGAAAAACACGTCGCACACACCGGCTCTGAAAAAGGTAAAGAAATTCTCACACACTTTGACGAATATCTGCCGAAATTCAAGAAGATCATTCCGAATGACTATAAGCGCATGATGATGCTGAGTGCCCAGATGGAAGACAAGGGCCTTAGCAGCGAACAGGCACAGATTGAAGCATTTTACGAAAGCATGCGTAAGTAGGAGGAAGAAGAATTATGGGTAAGCCAACTGGATTTATGGAATATCAGCGCAAGACGGGAAACACCGTTGCCCCGCTTGAGCGTATCAAAAACTTTAAGGAATTTCATCTGCAGCTCCCGAAAAAGGAACAGCAGATGCAGGCTGCCCGCTGTATGGCATGCGGTGTACCGTTCTGCCAGGCGGGAACCATGATTGCGGGAATGGCCTCCGGCTGTCCGCTGCAGAACCTCGTTCCGGAGTGGAATGACCTTGTGTATCTTGGAAACTATGAGCAGGCATACCGCCGCCTCACCAAGACAAACTGTTTTCCGGAATTTACCTCCCGTGTCTGCCCGGCACTCTGCGAAGCAGCCTGTACATGCAACGTAAACGGAGACCCGGTCTGCACGAAGGAAAATGAACGCGCGATCATCGAAAACGCATGGGCAACCGGCCTGATTACGCCGCAGCCGCCGAAAGTGCGCACCGGAAAACGCGTTGCCGTTGTAGGAAGCGGTCCTTCCGGCCTTGCAGCAGCGATGCAGCTCAACCGCCGCGGCCATTCTGTTACGGTCTTTGAACGCCGCGACCGCGTGGGCGGACTTTTACGCTACGGTATTCCGAACATGAAACTCGATAAGAGCGTCATCGACCGCCGTGTGGATCTGATGAAGGCCGAGGGCATCGAGTTTGTGACGAATGCTGATATCGGAAAAGATGTAAAAGCTGACAAACTCTTAAAAGAATTTGACCGTGTCCTGCTCTGCTGCGGTGCGGCAAATCCAAGAGATATCAAGGCAGAGGGAAGAGATGCAAAGGGCATCTACTTTGCTGTCGATTTCCTGACCTCCGTAACGAAGAGTCTTCTGGATTCCAATTTTGAGGATCATGCCTACATCGATGCCAAGGGCAAACACGTTGTTGTCATCGGAGGCGGCGACACCGGTAATGACTGTGTCGGAACTTCCATCCGTCTCGGTGCCAAATCTGTGACACAGCTTGAGATGATGCCGAAAGCACCGGATCAGCGTGCCGAGAACAATCCGTGGCCGGAGTGGCCGAAGATCTGCAAGACGGATTACGGCCAGGAAGAGGCAATCGCCGTATTCGGCCATGATCCGCGGATTTACCAGACAACCGTAACGGAATTTATCAAAAACAAAAAAGGTGAAGTCTGCCAGATCAAGACCGTAAAACTGACACCGAAAAAAGATGAGAAATCCGGCCGCATGATGATGGTTCCGGTTGAGGGAACCGAAGAGATTCTCCCGGCAGATCTCGTTCTTATTGCAGCAGGCTTTTTAGGATCCCAGAAATATGTGACCGATGCATTTAAAGTGGAAGTCAACCAGCGCACCAACGTGAAGACAGATGACGGAAAATACCAGACAACAAAAGAAAATGTCTTCACCGCAGGCGATATGCACCGCGGCCAGTCCCTGGTCGTATGGGCGATCCGCGAGGGACGCGAGGCAGCAAAGGCAGTCGATGAATCCCTGATGGGATACACGAATCTCTAAGTTTTTCTTGACAAAACACGCGAAAAACTGCTATAATATGCCCAAAACAAGGGTGTTTTTACGCAAGGTGTCTTTCTGCCCTGCCGCGTGAAAACACCCTTTTCGTTTAGAATCGTCTTTGATAAAGGAGAGAATCGATATGGCAAAGTATACGAAGGAAGCGATCCTTCAGATGGCGGAGGAAGAAGATGTTGAATTTATCCGCCTGCAGTTTACCGATATGTTTGGAATGATGAAAAATATGGCCATCACCGCCGGACAGCTGGAAAAAGCCCTGAATAATCAGTGCGTTTTCGATGGCTCTTCGTTCGAAGGATTTGTCACCATCGAGGAAGCAGACATGTTTCTGCACCCGGATCTCGACACCTTTGCAATACTTCCGTGGCGTCCGCAGCAAGGAAAGGTTGCAAGATTGATCTGTGATGTGTATGATAGAGAGGGGAATCTTTATGCAAAGAGTTCCCGAACCATCCTTCAGAAGGTAATTTCCGAAGCGAAAGCGATGGGTTATGAGTTTGAAATCTCACCGGAGTGTGAATTTTTCCTGTTCCACACCGATGAGGACGGCGGAGCAACGAGTGTAACGCACGACAAAGGCGGTTATCTGGATCTTGGACCGCTGGACCTGGGAGAAAACGCGCGGCGCGATATGGTGCTGACTCTCGAAGAAATGGGAATCGACGTTGAGTCTTCCTTCCACGAGGTAGCGGCAGGCCAGCACGAACTGGATTTCTGTCCGGCTGCAGCACTTCGGACGGCAGATCAGCTGATGACTGCCAAATTTGCTATCCGTACGATTGCAAAACGTCATGGTCTTCACGCAACCTTTATGCCAAAACCAAAAACCGGAGTTCACGGATCGGGTCTTCATCTTTCCTTCTCCCTGTTTCAGGAGGGAAAAGATGTGTTTGCCGACAAATCCGATGAATACGGGCTCAGCAAAGAGGCATATTACTTTATGGGCGGACTGATGAAACACATCAGCGGAATCGCAGCGATTACCAATCCGCTTGTAAACTCCTACAAACGTCTGACACCGGGATACGGTGCACCGATCTACGTGGCATGGTCTGCAAAGAACAGAAGCCCGCTGATCCGCATTCCGCTGACGGGAGACGGTATCATGGCCATTGAGCTTCGATGCCCGGATTCGGCAGCCAATCCGTACCTGGCACTTGCTGTCTGCATGGCAGCAGGACTTGACGGTATCAAACAGAAAATCGTTCCGCCGTCCCCGGTGGACCGCAATATTTCCGATCTGACAGAAGAAGAACGAAACGCGATGCAGATCACCCTTCTCCCGGGAAGCCTTGGAGAAGCGGTCGCAGAGTTAAAGAAAGACGATTTTCTGTGTCAGGTACTCGGCCAGGAATTTGTGAATGGATATATCAATGCCAAAGAAGAAGAGTGGCATGAGTATCTCCGTCAGGTATCCGACTGGGAGACCGAGAAATATCTGTACCGTATTTAGACGACGAAGGGGCCTGAAAATGCATGAGCAGCATAGTGATAGTACTTCCCAAAATAGAAGATGGAAAGCGCATCCGGGATATTCTGGCAAAAAGAGGATATGAAATCGATGCTGTCTGTTCGACAGCGGCAGCGGCGCTCGGAGAGATGAACAACTTAAACGGCGGTATCGTCATCTGCGGCTACAAGCTCCCGGATATGTTTTTTACGGATCTGAATGAGTGTATGCCGTCCGGCTTCCAGATGCTTCTGATTGCATCGAGCCGCGCATTAAGTGCGGTGGAGGGAACCGGAATCATGGCGGTTACGATGCCGCTTTCCGTGTACGAGCTGGTTAATACACTGGAGATGATGCTGCAGAGTGCGGCACGGCGCAGAAAGAAAGAGCGGGCAAAGCCCAAGGTGCGCAGCGCCGAGGAACAGCACATCATCGATCGTGCAAAAAGCCTTCTGATCGAACGAAATCACATGACCGAGTCGGAGGCCCATCGCTACATGCAGAAATGCAGCATGGACAGCGGCACCAATCTGGTTGAAACGGCACAGATGGTGCTGACGCTTTTGACAGAGTAAGAAAAAGTGAAAAGGAGCGACATAATAATGTTCAAAATCAATGACAATTATCTGAAATTGCCGGGAAGCTATCTGTTTTCCACCATTGCAAAAAAAGTTGCAGCTTACACCGAGGCAAATCCGGACGCGAAAATCATCCGTCTTGGAATCGGCGACGTAACCCAGCCGATCGCACCGGCGATCATTGAAAAGCTGCACGGAGCAGTGGATGAGATGGGACACGCAGAGACCTTCCACGGATATGCACCAGATCTTGGATATGCTTTCCTTCGCGATACCATCGCAAAAAATGATTATCAGGACAGAGGATGCGATATCTCATCTGATGAAATTTTTGTATCGGACGGCGCAAAATGCGACTGTAGCAACATTCAGGAGATCTTCAGCCTGGACAACAAGATCGCTGTATGCGACCCGGTTTATCCGGTTTATGTAGACTCCAACGTAATGGCAGGCCGTGCCGGTGACTACGACGCAGCAACCGAGCGTTTCACGAATGTGATTTACATGCCGTGTACCGCAGAAAACAACTTCACCCCGGAGCTCCCGAAAGAAACCCCGGATCTGATTTATCTGTGCTTCCCGAACAACCCGACCGGCGCTATGGTTTCCAAAGCCGAGCTGCAGAAATGGGTTGATTATGCAAATAAAGTAGGAGCCATCATCCTGTATGATGCTGCATACGAGGCATATATCTCAGAAAAAGACATTCCGCATTCCATCTATGAGTGCGAGGGTGCAAGAACATGTGCCATCGAAATGCGCAGCTTCTCCAAGAACGCAGGCTTTACCGGTATGCGTCTTGGATTCACCGTTATCCCGAAAGACATCAAATCCGGCGATGTGACTCTGCACAGCCTGTGGGCACGCCGTCACGGAACGAAATACAACGGAGCTCCGTACATCATCCAGAGAGCCGGCGAGGCTGTTTACTCTCCGGAAGGAAAAGCACAGTTAAAAGAGCAGGTTGCTTACTACATGAAGAACGCAAAAGTCATCTACGACGGATTAAAAGGCGCAGGCTACACCGTATCCGGCGGCGTCAACGCTCCGTATATCTGGCTGAAAACACCGGGAAATATGACTTCCTGGGAGTTCTTTGATCACCTGCTTGCAGACGCAAACGTAGTCGGAACACCAGGATCAGGCTTCGGCCCGAGCGGAGAAGGCTACTTCCGTCTGACTGCATTCGGTACGTATGAGAATACAGTGGAGGCAGTGGAGAGAATCAAAAAACTGTAAATTGTGTGCGAAATACCAATAAAACGGAATTTCTGCGCAATTTTATAAACACGCGAAAAAATAATTTTGTATAGATAAAATTCATGAAAAATGCATTAGAATTTATATGAAATCCGTAAAAATTAGGTGTTTACAAATGCAAAACTGCTGTGCTATAATGCACAGTATGAAAAAGGCAGTGAAGGAAACTCCGTATGCGGAATCTGACAGGAAGCCGATGTCACCGACTGAGAGCATCAGCATGGAGGAAACATACAATGGGGAACATTCCGGAGCCGGTCTGCTGAACATGAGATCCGAACAGGAAATCAAGTAGGCAGATCCGTGATACGCGTTAAGTATAAATGAGTGGGCGTTTTCCCTCGGAAAACCGGAGAGAAAAACGCAATGCGGGTGGTACCGCGGGAACATAAAATATCCCGTCCCGGAACAGTAGTTAAAAAACTGTTCCGGGACTTTTTTATTTGAAAAAGCAATCCGGGACAGGCGAGAAAGAGAGGAGAACAAGACATGGAATTTATGACAGGCGTAAAGAAAAAAGAAGACATCTCCGTAAAAACTCTGCTGGAGATACCGGAAGGCACAGAAGTAAAACTCGAAGGAGCCGTACACATCATCCGTGACATGGGCGAGGTTGCCTTTGTCATCTTAAGAAAGAGCGAGGGACTCGTTCAGTGTGTGTACGAAGAAGGAAGTGTTGACTTCCCGCTGAAAGATCTGAAAGAGGAATCGGCAGTTGCCGTAACCGGAACGGTCAAAAAAGAGGACCGCGCACCGGGCGGCGTCGAAGTCAGGCTGCAGACCATCACCGTTCTTTCCGAGCCGACCGAGCCAATGCCGCTCGCAGTCAACAAATGGAAAATGAACACCTCCCTTGAAGCAATGCTGAACATGCGGCCGATCGCTCTTCGAAACGTCAGAGAGCGTGCAAAATTCCGCATCCAGGAAGGCGTGGTACGGGCGTTCCGTGATTTCCTTCATTCCCAGGGATTCACCGAAATCCATACACCGAAGATCGGCGCGAAAGGCGCTGAAGGCGGCGCAAACATCTTCAAGTTGGAATATTTCCACCGCCCGGCTGTCCTGGCACAGAGCCCGCAGTTCTACAAACAGATGCTTGTCGGCGTGTTTGACCGTGTCTTTGAAGTCGGACCGGTTTTCCGTGCAGAGAAACACAACACGAAACGTCATCTGAACGAGTATACCAGCCTTGACTTTGAGATGGGCTACATCGAGGATTACACCGACATCATGGCAATGGAAACCGGATTTTTACAGTACACTATGGCTCTTCTTGAAAAAGAGTACAAGAAGGAACTGGATATGTTAGGTGTCACACTTCCGGATGTAAGTAAGATCCCCGCAGTCCGTTTTGACAAAGCAAAAGAGATGGTTGCAGAGAAATACAACCGTACGATCCGCAATCCATACGACCTGGAGCCGGAAGAAGAGCATTTGATCGGGGAGCTGTTCAAAGAAGATTATGGTGCAGATTTTGTGTTTATCACACATTATCCGAGCAAAAAGCGTCCGTTCTATGCGATGGATGATCCGCAGGATGCAAGATTTACCTTAAGTTTTGACCTTCTGTTTCGCGGACTGGAGATTACAACCGGAGGACAGCGTATCCACAGTTATCAGCAGCTGCTTGACAAGATCGAAGCGAAGAAAATGACAACGGAAGGACTGGAGCAGTATCTTGATACGTTCCGTCATGGCATGCCGCCTCACGGAGGACTTGGTATCGGGCTGGAGCGACTGACCATGCAGCTGATCAGCGAGGACAACGTAAGAGAGACAACCCTCTTCCCGAGAGACTTGAGCAGACTGGAGCCATAGAAAAACAAAAATAAGACAGATAATAGAATAAGAATTGCAAAGAAAAGATATTTTATATGGCGGCAAAGAGAGGAGAAAGAACATGGCAAATGTGATCTCAGATGAGACAATGGAGTATGTGGGCATTCTGGCAAAGCTGGAACTTTCAAAAGAAGAGCAGAAAGCAGCCAGGAAAGATATGGAACGCATGCTGGATTATATTGATAAATTAAATGAACTGGATACAGCAGGTGTAGAGCCGATGTCCCATATTTTCCCGGTGTACAATGTATTTCGTGAGGATGTGGTCACAAACGGCGATGACAGAGACAATATGCTGAAATATGGACCTCCCGTACAACCTAATTCCGGATAGGAAACCAAAGCTCCCATCATATGTCCCGGAAGGTCAACTTCGGG
>ENA-USYV01002385-USYV01002385.1-human-gut-metagenome-genome-assembly--contig:-NODE-2385-length-15343-cov-12.491746_pt1 | contig 15343 bp, 14 predicted proteins | sample MGYA00250066_ERZ773514 | MGnify/ENA primary metagenome ERZ773514 (study PRJEB29103, sample SAMN06112049) | human gut metagenome | biome: human gut; feature: ankylosing spondylitis patient; material... | reverse complement strand
GATGTGGAAAAACAGATACGGCAGAGACTGGCGAAATTTCCTATTCCAAAAAGGGAACAGGAAATTTACTGTCTGGATCAGAGAATCAATGACCGTGGAATCATGGTGGATCGTAATCTTGTGAATCATGCGGTTGCTTGCGATCTTTTATATAAAGAAACCGCAACAGCGAGAGCCTATGAATTAACGGGACTGGAGAATCCGAACAGCGTGTCACAGTTGAAACTTTGGCTTAAGGAAAAAGGTCTGGAGGTAGATTCTCTCGCAAAAGATACAGTAAAAGATTTGTCAATGAAAGCAGAGGGAGATGTGCAGGAAGTGTTAAAACTTAGGCTGGCAACATCTAAGACTTCTGTAAAAAAATATGAAGCGATTGACCGTTCTGTGTGCGCAGAAAATCGTGTTCATGGACTGTTACAGTTTTATGGGGCAAACCGGACAGGCAGATGGGCAGGGAGGTTGGTGCAGATTCATAATCTTCCGCAGAATCATCTGCCGGATTTGGAACTGGCGAGAGCGTTGGTATCAGAAGGAAGATATGAAGAAGTGGAACTTTTCTATGAAAGCACTCCAAATGTACTGTCGGAACTAATCAGGACTGCTTTTGTGGCAAAGCCGGGATGCAGATTTATTATCAGCGACTATTCTGCGATTGAAGCCAGAGTACTGGCATGGCTTGCAGGAGAGGAATGGAGATTACAGGTATTTGAAACACATGGGAAAATATACGAGGCTTCTGCATCAGCAATGTTTCATGTACCGATAGAAGAAATTACAAAAACCTCACCACTCAGGCAGAAAGGAAAGATCAGCGAACTTGCATTGGGATATGGGGGTGCAGTTGGAGCATTGACATCGATGGGGGCTTTAAAAATGGGACTGACGGAAGAAGAACTTCCGGGACTTGTGAGTACATGGAGAAGTGCGAATCCTCATATTACAGCATTTTGGTGGGTGGTTGATGAGGCTGCGGTAACGGCGGTACGGGATAAAAAACCATCCAAAGTGGGAAGGGTGTCATTTGAATATAAAAGCGGGATTTTGTTTGTCACGCTTCCGTCAGGAAGAAAACTTTCTTATGTGAAACCACGGATGATGCTGAATAAATTTGGCAGGGAAGGACTGACATATGAGGGAATCGGGGAATCCAAGAAATGGATGCGCTTGGAAACATACGGTCCAAAGCTGGTCGAAAATATTGTGCAGGCAGCAAGCAGGGATATTTTAGCGGAAGCGATGCTCCGCTTGGAAAAAGAAGGATTTGATATTGTGTGTCATGTTCATGATGAGGTGGTTTTAGAAGTGCCTGATGGGAAATCTTCCGTGGAAGAAGTGAATGAAATCATGGCAGTCAATCCAGTATGGACAGAAGGACTTCCATTAAAAGCAGCAGGATTTGAAAGTCCATTTTATAAAAAGGATTAGGAGGAGATGCAGAATGAAGATTGCGGTGTCTACGGGAAACTCTCGTATGGATAAAAAATGGAATCTGACAGAAATGGAACTTGAGGATTTTGGAGAACGGATTTCCAAGACACAACGTACTGTGGAAACAATGGAACAGTATCGGAAAATGAAGAAGTCGCAGCAGGACGATATTAAAGATGTAGGCGGTTTTGTGCTTGGAAGATTAAAAGGCGGGAGAAGAAAGAAGGATTGTGTAATCTCCAGATCCGCTTTGACGTTAGATATGGATTATGCAGTTGCAGATATTGGGGATCAGTTGGAATTGTTTTTTTCATTTCAATGCTATCTGTATTCCACCCATAAACATACACCGGAAAAACCGAGACTTCGTTTGATTATTCCATTGTCCCATGAAGTATCGCCGGATGAATATATGGCTGTCAGCCGGAAGGTGGCTGAAGAAATTGGAATGGAGCTGTTTGATGATACAACGTATGAACCAAGCCGATTGATGTATTGGCCTTCCACATCTTCCGATGGAGAGTTTATCTTTCGAGAAATTAAGGGTGAGCTTTTGAAACCAGAAGACGTATTGGCTTTATATACAGATTGGAAAGATGCCAGTTCATGGCCGGTATCTAACCGTCAAAGGATAATTGTGCAGAAAAGTCTCAAAAAACAAGAGAATCCATTGGAAAAGAGAGGCATTATTGGGGCATTCAATCGGACATTTACTATTCAACAAGCAATTGATACTTTTATTTCAGATGTATATCAGCCGAGCGAGATGGCAGGAAGATATGATTACATTCCAGCGGATTCTTCTGCGGGAGTGGTGATTTATGATGATGTGTTTGCGTATAGCCATCATGCTACTGATCCGGCATGCGGAAAACTTATGAATGCGTTTGATGTAGTAAGGATTCATAAGTTTGGAAATTTAGATGCAAAAGTGACGGAAGAAATAGAAACTACTAAACTTCCTTCTTTTAAGGCTATGCAGGATTTTGCATCAGAAAATGAAGCGGTACGCCAGACTTTATCCAAAGAACGGGAAGAATCAGCACGGTTAGATTTTGCGGAAGAAGATTGGAAGATGCAATTGGAGTATAACCGACAGGGAATTGTAGTGAATAATCTGAGAAATTTGTTGTTGATTTTAAATAATGACGAAAAATTGAAATCAATTGTGTTTAATCAGTTATCAGATGGAATGGAAATCAAAGGGGAAGTTCCGTGGAATCATCCATCAAAATTTTGGAGAGATGCGGATGATGCACAGTTAATTTCCTATATTGATTTGAATTACGGAAACTTTTCTGCAAGAAATTATGACATTGCGGTTTCAAAAGTAACTGATGATCGTTCCTATCATCCCATTAAAGAATTTTTAGCGGCTTTGCCGGAGTGGGATGAAATTCCGAGAGTGGATACTTTATTGGTGGATTTTCTTGGAGCAGCCGACAATGCCTATGTTCGTGCGGTTACAAGGAAAACATTGGTGGCGGCGATAGCAAGGGTAATGAGTCCGGGATGCAAGTTTGACACGATGCTCGTGTTGTCCGGACCGCAAGGGAAAGGAAAATCCACGTTGATTGCAAAACTTTGTGGAGAGTGGTTCAACGATTCCCTTCTTCTTTCAGACACAAAGGACAAGACTGCAGCAGAGAAACTACAGGGGTATTGGATTTTGGAAATCGGGGAACTCGCAGGTTTAAAGAAAACGGACATTGAAACGCTGAGAGGATTTTTGTCAAGACAAAACGATATTTACCGTGCCGCTTTTGGGCGCAGGGCAACTCCCCATCCAAGACAATGTGTGTTTATCGGGACAACGAATGCGGACACTTATCTTAGGGATATTACGGGAAACCGAAGATTTTGGCCAGTAAAAACACCAGGAGGAACCAGAAGGGGTTCTTGGGAGATTACGAAAGATGAAGTGGAACAGATCTGGGCGGAAGCGTTGTACTACTACAAAGATGGAGAAACCATTCATCTTCCGAAAGAACTGGAACCAATCGCAGTCCATGAACAGAAAGAAGCGATGGAACAGGATGAGAGAGAGGGAACAATCCGTGATTATTTGGATATGCTTCTGCCGGAAGGTTGGGATTCTATGACTTTGTATGAGCGTCGGAATTTTATCAATGGTTCAGAATTTGAAGGGAGCCATAAGGTGGGAGTGAACCGGAGAACCCGTGTCTGCAATATGGAAATTTGGTGTGAGTGTTTTGGAAAAGAACGTGGCAATTTGAAACGTCAGGATGCGAATGAGATTGCTGCGATTATGAGTAATATCGAGGGGTGGAAACGCCCAGAAGGAAAGATGCGTTTTTCTATTTACGGAGTCGTGAAGGGTTATGTCCGTGAGGAAGAATAACGGCAATTTATCGGAAACAATCGGCAATATGTAGCCCTTTACGGAAGTTGCCATTGCCGATGAGGTATCCGAAAAAAGAGGGGAATGGAAACATAAAAAATCTTAGAGTTTATGAGGAAAACAGACAGAAGTTTCCTATGTTGCCGATAGTATCTTAAATAATAAAAATTATAGAATATCGCTTTGTATGTGCGTGTAAAATGCGTGTTGCGTCATATACGCGCGAAATAGGGATATTCGGAAACGGAGTAAAAATGGTATCAGAAAAAAGCATAGAACAGAAGTTAAGAACGGAGACAAAAAAGATGGGAGGCTGGGCGGTAAAGTTCAGCTCTCCCGGTTTGGATGGGATGCCCGACCGCTTGGTATTGTTCCCCGGTGGAAAGTTGGGATTTGTGGAACTGAAAGCACCGGGAAAAAAGATGAGACCACTTCAGGAAAAGAGAAAGCGGACATTGGAAGAACTGGGGTTTTTGGTATTCTGCGTGGATAGTAAGGAAATGATTGGAGGAGTGCTGCATGAAATACGAACCTTATGAATATCAATCGTATGCTTCAAGGTTTATTTTAGAACATCCTTATTGTGGATTGATTTTAGATATGGGACTTGGAAAGACAGTAATCACGCTTACGGCATTATTTGCATTGGCATTGGATTACTTTACAGCGGGGAAAATTCTTGTCATAGCACCTAAAAGGGTAGCGGAAGATACTTGGCCGAAAGAATTAAAAAAATGGGAACATCTTATAGGGATGAAAGCAAGTCTGGTAATGGGAACAAAAAAGCAGAGAGAACAGGCATTGGCAGAAGATGCCGATATTTATATCATCAATAGGGAAAACGTGGTGTGGCTGGTAGAGAATCATCGTTGGGATTTCAGTACGGTAGTAATTGATGAACTGTCTTCTTTTAAATCCAGTAAGGCTCAGAGATTTAAAGCATTAAAACGTGTGAGACCGCAAGTTTCCAGAGTGATCGGATTGACAGGAACCCCATCTCCGAATGGATTGTTGGACTTATGGCCACAAATGTATTTGTTAGATATGGGGCAGAGGCTTGGAAGATATATAGGCGGTTATAGAGAACGCTTCTTTTTACCGGACAAAAGAAATCGTGAGATTATTTATTCGTATAAACCGAAACAGGGTGCGGAAGAAAAAATCTATAGTCTTATAAGTGATATTTGTATTTCCATGAAGGCGGCCGATTATCTGAATATGCCGGAGCGGATAGAGAACCGTGTGGAAGTGAGTATGAATGCCAAAGAAGAAAAATTATATCAGTCATTTGAAAGAGATATGGTTTTTTCCATAGGCGAGGAAGAACTGGATGCCGTGAATGCAGCGGCACTTTCCAATAAATTATTACAGATGGCAAATGGTGCTGTTTATGGAGAAGATAAAAAAGTGATTTCCATTCATGACAGGAAATTGGATGCTTTGGAAGATTTGGTGGAAGCTGCAAATGGGAAACCAGTATTGGTAGCGTATTGGTATAAGCATGATCTCATGAGGATATTGAAGCGTTTTCCAGAAGCCAGAGTGATTGATACTTCAAAGGACATAACGGACTGGAATCATGGTGAAATTGCGATTGGATTGATTCATCCCGCATCAGCCGGACACGGACTGAATCTTCAAGAAGGAGGATGCACTATCGTGTGGTTTGGATTGACATGGTCGTTGGAATTATATCAGCAGATGAATGCCAGACTTTGGAGACAGGGGCAGAAGCATACCGTGGTTATACATCATCTGATTACAAAGGGAACACACGATGAAGATGTCATGAAAGCGTTGGAGAAGAAGGAAACTGGACAGTCCGCATTGATCCATGCAGTACGGGCGAGGATTGGAGGAATGTGACATGACAGCAGAAAGGATGTTTAGGGAATATAAGAATTTGAAGAAGGAACAGGGAATTTTACTTTTTCAGTTGGAACAATTCAGTGGGATTGAGGAATCAGATGTTATCGATTCCATGATGTTCGGTCATGCTGATGACAATGACAGGGTACAGACAAGCAACCGATCAGATAAAACTGCATCCGTTGCAATAAATTATAAAAGTGTGATGGATCGGGAAAACGATGAATGGTTTGAGTTTCTTTGGAACAGATATCAGGCAGTCGTAGAAGAACTGAAATTTTTTGAACATAGCGTTGCAAGTTTGGATGGGATTCTGCCGGAACTGGTAATGGATCTGGTACGAGGAGAGCTTACATGGGAAACAATGGAACAAAAATATAATGTAAGTCATGCCATGATAGGAAAATACAGGAAAGCAGCAATGAAGGAACTGGATTTTTTGTACGAGCTTCGTGATAAACAGACGGAAGCCTTTATTTTGGGATAAGGAGGACATAAAGAAATGTGCAGACGAGGCGAAATTTATAATGTGGATTTTGGAAATAATGAAAATTCGTATAAACAGTGTGGTGTCCGTCCAGCTCTGGTCGTGAGTAATAACAGGGCAAATGAAAACTCTCCGGTGGTAACGGTTGTACCATTGACTGCGAGGGTGTGGAAGAAAAAATATCTTCCAACCCACGTACAGATACCATTAAAAGCAAGTGTTGGATTATCAAAACCAAGCATGGCATTAGCTGAACAGGTGGAGACTTTGGATAAGAATCAATTACTGGAGAAGCTGGGAGAGGTTTACGATGAGATGGTCATGCAACAGATTACGATTGCCCTTCAGATACAGATAGGGGTTTATGCAGAATATAATTTACGAATGTAACAGCGGGTCTATGTAGATACCGCTGTTCGTGTTATAATGAGATAAATGGGGAGGAGAAGGATGGAAGGAAAAAATTATTGGAGATTACGGCGTTTTTCATTGTTTTATAAATACTATGCGTTTGTAGATACTGAAGAATATCTTGGAGATCAGTTATTTATTCAGCAGAAAGTTGAGGTTTCTTTTGGAACAGGTCCGAAAATATCGCCCCAGACCACCACACGTCCACGGTAATCCGCAGGGATATCTTTCATCTGCATCACCTGCTCGTTTCCTGATATTGGCGCGCCCATAAGCACAAGAGCGTCATCGCACAGAAGCGAGAACCTTGTGAAGTCCACATTTGCAGTTCGGAAATCCACAGAAGCACCGCTTGCAGTATTAGTGGTAACAGCCGCCTTTTTCTCAGGCTGTGCAGGGTCTATTTTCGGCACAGGGAGGGAGTTCAAAAACTCCTCCTGCTCACGCTGATGCTCTTCCATATCAGTTTCAAGCACACCTGTGAGCCTTATATCCGCCCTTACGGAAAAAAGCTCCATGGTGAGCGCAGGAAAAGCCGTTTCTATGCCCGCCTTTTTCAGCAACGCTTCGCCTCCGTGTTTTATATCCACGGTGAAAATGCCGTTTTCATAAACAGCCTCAGCGTTGTCAAAAAAGCCGTTCACAAGAGGAAATCTGCTTTTAAGGAACTTGCAAAGCTCAGGAAAATACTCCGCACAAAGCATATCAGGGGTATATTTGAGCTGCAAAATAAACTTTCCTGCTCCGAGAGCCGCCCTCATTTTCATTTCAAATTCCACTGTGCTGTCAAAAGGCACCAGCTTGTCAAAAGCCGCCTGACAGGTAAAAGTGCCGTTTTCTTCGTTATAGCCCAGCCTTAATATCCTGCCCTTTTCTATCACAGAGGGTATAAGCTCCTTATAGTTCTCAAAGAAGCTTTCAATGGTGTATGTATTCATTTATGGTATATCCTTTTAAAGTTTTTCTATTTCCGCCAGAAGCGCAGGCAAAGCCTCCTCCTCTGATACCTTTCTGAGCTTTTCACCGTGGCTGAATATCACCGCACAGCCGTCACCGCCTGCAATGCCTATATCAGCGTTGCCCGACTCGCCTATGCCGTTCACAACACAGCCCATAACGGCTATCTTGATATCCTTGTCTATATCCTTGGTGGCTTCCTCAACCTTTTTTGCAAGACCTATAAGGTCTATCCTAGTTCTTCCGCAGGTAGGGCAGGAAACTATCCTTACTCCGCCACTCTTGCCGATAGCCTTTAAAATATCCTTTGCGGCGTATATCTCTTTTACAGGCTCGTCGGTAAGTGAAACTCTTATAGTTTCGCCTATGCCGTCGCACAGAAGCGAACCTATACCGATAGATGATTTTATAAGACCCATTCTCTCGGTGCCAGCCTCAGTGACGCCCAAGTGCAGAGGGTAGTTACAGGTCTGTGCACACAATCTGTATGCCTTTATCATGGTCGGCACGTCTGATGACTTTATGGAAATAACGATATCCTCAAAGTCGCACTGCTCCAAAATTCTCACATGACCCATTGCGCTTTCCACAAGAGCCTCCGCAGTTGGCGAACCGTATTTCGCAAGCAACTCCTTTTCCAGAGAGCCGCCATTCACACCTATCCTGATAGGGATATTTCTTTCACGACAGGCTTTAACCACCGCTTTTACCCTATCCATAGAGCCGATATTTCCGGGGTTAATCCTTATCTTGTCGATACCAGCTTCCGCCGCCGCAATGGCAAGGCGATAGTCAAAGTGGATATCCGCCACAAGAGGGATAGAGATCTTCTCTTTGATAGCAGGGATAAGCTTAACGGCTTCCATGTTTGGTATAGCCGCTCTTACTATTTCACAGCCAGCTTTTTCAAGCTCCACAGCCTGCTTAACAGAGCCTTCTATGTCCGTAGACGGCACATTGAGCATTGATTGAATGTATATCTTTTTGCCGTCAAGGACAAGTCCTCCCACCTTGACAGGTCTTACGCTTCTCTTATTTTCACCTGACATAAACAGTTCCTCCTTTAAACAAGCTTGATGATATCACTCACTGTCACCACTACCATAAGAAGCAACAGAGCCGCCATACCGATAGCGTGTACCATTCCCTCATGCTCAGGCTTGACAGGCTTACGGCGTACCGCTTCGATAATAAGAAACAAAAGTCTTCCGCCGTCAAGTGCAGGCAATGGCAAGAGATTGAAAATGCCGATATTTATAGTCATGAACGCACCCAGCGACAACATTGTGTCAATAAGTGACGACCAATCTATTTTACCTGACTGGCTGTCCCTTTCGCTGTCGATAACATTGTCGATAGTGTCAACGATACCCACAGGACCGCTGAGGTCTTTTATGGAATACTTTCCTCTTATAAGGTCTGCAAAGGAGATATAGATAAGTCTGCCGTCAGTACAGCCCTGCTTGAAAGACTGAGTAATCACAGAGCCGACGGTCACAGCTTTTGGTGCGACCTTGAAATCAATGTGCATGGTATTATCGTTCGTTGCAAAGGTGACATCTTTAAGCTCCACCTTTTTTCCGTCACGCTTCACCACCATATCGAACTTGCCGTCCTCATCGTTTCCAAACTGATAGGACATATCCATAGTAGTGAAAATCCTCATGCCGTTGACCTCGATTATCTCGTCACCCACCTGCAAGCCGGTCGATTGGGACATAGCGTTATCCTCAAACCACGATATAGTGGTGGTTGCGATGCCGTCAGACCTTGCGGTGCTGATACAAAGGGTAATATATCCAAGCACAAGATTCATTATAACGCCTGCCACCACGATAAGCATTCTTTTTGGCAGGCTTTTATTACAAAACGCACCGCCGTCCTCGCTTCCGTTATCCTCGCCCTCCATAGCACAATAGCCGCCTATGGGAAACACACGCCAAGCGTAAAGGGTATCGCCCTTTTTCTTTTTGATAATGGCAGGACCCATGCCAATAGCGAACTCGTTGACCTTTACTCCGCTGGCTTTCGCCGCAATAAAGTGACCAAGCTCGTGTATTATTATGATAGCTTCAAAGATCAATATTGCAAATAATATACTCATTTTTTTACCTCGCATGAACACTCTGTGCGTTTGATTTACTAATGTTGTTGTAATTTATTTTCTGTAGGGGAGCGGCACAATTTCTGCTTTGCATAAATCCGACGTCCCGACCCCTCCGACATTTCGTCTACAATCTCATTTGTGTTATCCACATAATGTTTTCTACATAAGCTCTGGATAATTCAAACCTCGCTCCTCCGAGCAGGCTGTCGAGGGCGCCAGCCCCTACAAATATTCGGGATAGTTTATCTTGCCGCAAAATCGCTTTGCTCGGTATGGCTTTGCCATTCCTCACTCCTCACTAAAAAGCCGCTCCTCGCTAAGCTCCGATAAGCTTCTTCGCTCTCTCCCTAGCCAGTCTGTCAGCTTCCAGCACATCTTCCACGCACTTTATCTCTTCCCGTGGTGTATTCTCGCAGACATTCATTACTATCCTGCCAATGTCAAGAAAATCTATCCTGCCTTCAAGAAAAGCCGCAACGGCTTCCTCATTCGCTCCATTCACCGCCGCAGGAAGATTTCCACCGATAGTGACAGCCTTTATACAAGCCCTCAGACAATCGAACGTATCATAGTCAGGCTTCTCGAAAGTGAGCTTTCCATAGTCTGTAAGGGACAGCTTTTTTACGTCACATTCCACTCTTTCAGGATAAAGCAGAGCATACTGTATGGGTATTTTCATATCAGGCACGCCAAGCTGTGCGATAACAGAATTATCCTCATACTCCACCGCTGAATGTACAACGCTCTGTCTATGGACAACTATCTCTATTTGCTCAGGTCTGAGCTTGAAAAGCCACATTGCTTCGATAAATTCAAGACCCTTGTTCATAAGCGTAGCAGAGTCAATGGTTATCTTTCTGCCCATTGACCAATTAGGGTGATTAAGAGCCTGCTCAACTGTCACGCCCTCTAGGTCAGACTTTGTTTTGCCAAAGAATGGTCCGCCCGAAGCAGTAAGGATTATCCCTTTGAGCTTGTTGCCCTCGTTTCCCTGCAAGCACTGAAAGATAGCCGAATGTTCGCTGTCAACAGGATATATCTTCACTCCCTTTTCAGCAGCCGCCTTTATAACGAGCTCACCGCCTGCCACAAGTGTTTCCTTATTTGCAAGGGCAATGTCAGTACCTTTTTCGATAGCCGTAAGGGTTGGCACAAGACCCACCATGCCAACGACTGAGTTGAGCATGATATCGACCCCGTCCATTCTTGCTATCTCTTTAAGTCCCTCCATGCCTGTGGATATTTTTATGCCAGTGCCACTGAGAAGCTTTTCAAGCTCTGCCTTTTTGTCCTCACGGTAGATGCACACACGCTCAGGCATAAGCTCCTTAGCCTGAGCCGCAAGCTTTTCAACGTCAGAATTTGCCGCAAGCGCCTTTACTTTAATATTATGCTTTGCAGCCACTTCTAATGCCTGCGTGCCTATAGAACCCGTTGAACCGAGTATGGTCATTGTTTTCATTTATTGTCCCTCATCATATAAAATAAATTCAGGCAATTCCGCATAAAGATGGTTTGCAAGCGGTGTTGCCTTAATAACGCTTAAAAGGGGTAAGCCTAAGCCTGCCCCTAAAAGTCATAATTTTCTATTTAAGTATAAGCCCCTGTGTGAACATATAGTACATAAAAGGTGCAACGAGCAGAACGCTGTCAAAGCGATCCATTATTCCACCGTGACCCGGCATTATGTTGCCATAGTCCTTTATACCTGTCTGTCTTTTTATCACCGAAGCTGTAAGGTCGCCCACAAGTCCGATAAGAGCCGCAAGCATACCTGCGATTAGAACGCCTAGATAGTGGATAGGCTCGCCTTTAAGTACGAACTGATAGAACAGGCTTATTACAAGCATAAGGATACCATTTGAGATAACGCCGCCTATAAGACCCTCCACAGTTTTCTTAGGGCTTATCTCAGGGCAAAGCTTTGTTTTGCCGAAGAAAGTTCCTGCAAAATAAGCACCGCTGTCAGCCAGCCAAGCCGCTGCAAGAGTAAGAACTATCATAAACACGCCCTTGCCGCCCAAGCCTGCCATTGTGACCAAAGTTGAGAATGAATACGGCAGAAGTATGCCCACGCCCAGCATGAAGAAAAACTCTGTATACTGGAATTTTGTATGCTCTTTAAGATAAAGCAGACACATTGCTATAACGAAAAGCCCCATGTAAAGCTTGTAGCTGAAAAAGTACAGCCAGCCGTGTCTGTAGAACACAGGCATGAAAGCGTCCACAAAGGCAAACGCACAGCAGGCAATGGTCTGATACTTATGCTCTGTCATTTTTGTCGCCCTGAATATCTCATATATTGCAAGTGCAGAAATTGCGCCCACCGCAATGTTGAACAGGAACGTTCCGTGTGCGATAAGCAGTATCACTGCGATAACAATGGCAACTGCCGCAGATTTAATACGGGTAGACATTTTTTACACCCCTCCAAATCTTCTGTTTCTTTCGCTGTATGCGATAACAGCCTTGTCAAGGTCGCTGCCTTTGAAGTCAGGCCATAGGATATTTGTGTAATAAAACTCCGCGTAAGCCGCCTGCCATATCATAAAGTTTGACAATCTTTGCTCTCCGCTAGGTCTTATAACAAGGTCAACAGGAGGTATCTCCTCAGTGTAGAGATTTCTCTCTATCATATCCATTGTGATATCCTCAGGCTCCAGCTTGCCTTCTTTCACCTGCTGAGCCAATGTCTTAGCCGCATGGCAAATCTCGTCCCTGCCGCCGTAGTTGATAGCAAGCACAAGGGTCATAGAGTCAAAGTCCTTTGAGTCCTCCTCAACGGAAGCCATTTTCCTTTGCAGATTTTCGCTGAGCCTTGTTCTGTCGCCTATAAAGCGCACCCTGATATTCTCCTCGATAAAGTCCCTGACCTCGTCAAGATACTTTTCAAAAAGATCCATAATTGCGTCTACCTCGTCCTTAGGTCTTTTCCAGTTCTCGGTAGAAAACGCATAGTAAGTTATATACTGTATTCCAAGCGCCTTGGCGTGTCTTGTTATGGCACGAAAGGTCTTTGCGCCCTCTCTGTGTCCGAATTTTCGGGGCATACCCCTCTTTTTCGCCCATCTGCCGTTGCCGTCCATTATAACGCCCACATGAACAGGCACAGACACGTTCTCTCCAAGGTTTATCTTCTCATTCTTCGCCATGGCTTAGATAGAGAGTATCTCTTTTTCCTTTTCGGCAACGTGACCGTCAACTTCCTTAACGAACCTGTCAGTAAGTTTCTGGATCTCATCCTCGCAGTCCTTAAGATCGTCCTCTGTGATCTCGTTGTTCTTCTTCATTGCCTTGAACTTTTCCATAGCGTCACGTCTGATAGAACGGATAGCGACCTTGCACTCCTCGCCCATTTTCTTAATGTCCTTAACAAGCTCCTTACGTCTGTCCTCAGTGAGCTGTGGGAAAGTAAGTCTTATAACAGAGCCGTCGTTCTGTGGATTGATGCCGATATCAGAAGCCTGGATAGCCTTTTCGATAGGCTTGAGAGTTGACTTATCCCATGGCTGTATAACAAGCACTCTTGCCTCAGCAACAGAAACCGCCGCCATTTGTGTAACAGGAGTCATTGCGCCATAATATTCTACCTGGACTTTGTTGAGTACGGACGGATTAGCTCTGCCTGCTCTGATGCCTGCAAAGTCCGAAAGCATAACGTTTATGGATTTCTCCATTTTTGTCTTAGCATTTTCCTTGATCTGTTTCATATTCAAACGATCCTTTCTTGATTATCTTTATTATTTTACGAGAGTGCCTATATTTTCGCCCATGCAAGCGTCATAGATATTGTCTGGTCTTGCAAGATCGAAAACGAGTATCGGGATATTGTTGTCCTTACACATTGCCGCAGCGGTCGAGTCCATTACCTGCAGACCCTTTGCAAGGATATCAGCAAATGTAAGTGTGTCATACTTAACAGCGTCAGGATACTTGTGAGGATCCTTGTCATAAACACCGTCTACCATGGTAGCCTTAAAGAATATATCAGCCTCTATCTCAGCCGCTCTCAGTGCAGCAGCCGTATCAGTTGAGAAGAATGGGTTACCAGTGCCGCAGCCGAAGATAACTACTCTGCCCTTTTCAAAATGACGCATGGCTTTATTTCTGATGTAAGGCTCAGCCACCTGTGGCATGGATATAGCCGTCTGTACTCTCACTTCAAGACCGCAGTTCTCAAGGCCGTCTGCAACAGCAAGTGCGTTCATAGCAGTTGCCAGCATACCGATATGGTCGGCTCTTGTTCTGTCCATTGCACCGCTTGATCTGCCTCTCCAGAAGTTTCCGCCGCCTACAACGATACCTACCTCAACGCCGGCGTCAACACATTTTTTTATGCTCTTGCCGAATGAGGTGATAACGTCATAATCAAGACCTATCTTCTTATCGCCTGCGAGAGCCTCGCCGCTTAATTTGAGCAATATTCTCTTATATTTAGGTTCCATATTTCAAAGCACTCCTTAACACATATTTCGTTGGAATTATCCATATTAATTATACAATATTTTCAGCAGATTGTAAAGAGGAAAAACGCCAAAATCAGCCCTTTATTATCTTCACAAAAAAGTTTCTTGTTCTTGGTCCGTCAAACTCAGCGAAATAGATACCCTGCCAAGTGCCAAGAAGAAGCTCGTTATCGTCGATGATAACAGTTTCCGAAGCACCAACACAGCTTGACTTCATATGAGCGTCAGAGTTTCCTTCAGCGTGACGGAACTGCGGTCTGTTCGGAAATGTTTCCTCCAAAGCGTAAAGAAGATCTGTTTTTACGTCGGGGTCGGCATTCTCATTTATGGTTATCGCCGCCGTGGTGTGGGGACAGAATATAACTGCAATGCCCTCCTGAACTCCTGATTCGGTCACAGCCTGCCTTACATAGCTTGTGATGTTGTAAAGCCCTCTGCGTTCTGTCTTGATAGTGTATCTTTTAAGCATATGTATCCGTCCTTTCAACGGTCGCTTTCCTAGCTCAGGAAAGTTGACTCAGTTTCATTTCTGTTCGGTCTGCCCATAAGATTTTTGATAGCGTTAGCCGCAGGCTCACCCTCAAAAAGCACCTTTGCAAGCTGTTCTGTGATAGGCATTTCAATGCCCATTCTCTTTGAAAGCTCCCATGCGTTTTTGGTGCATACATAGCCCTCAACAGTGCCGACCTGTCTTACAGCCTCCTCAGGGGTAACTCCCTTACCTATGAGGATACCCGCACGGCGGTTTCTGCTGTGCATTGAACAGCAGGTAACGATAAGGTCGCCTATGCCGCTAAGTCCGCCAAAGGTTTCAAGCTTTGCGCCCATTGCAACTCCAAGACGTGATATCTCTCTGATACCCCTTGTCATAAGTGCAGCCTTTGTGTTGTCACCAAGTCCAAGGCCGTCGCAAACGCCTGCCGCCAAAGCGATGACGTTTTTCAGCGAACCGCCTATCTCGCAGCCCATAACGTCATCATTAACATACACTCTGAACGTATCGTTAGAAAGAGTGTTCTGTATATAATATGAAACCTCCCTGTCGTCAGAAGCAGTAACAACAGTAGTGGGAACTTTTCTTGCCACTTCCTCTGCGTGTGACGGACCAGTAAGCACCGCAACATGATTGTTCGGAAAGCACTCTCTAGCCACACAGCACATAGTTTTAAGGCTTCCGCCCTCAAGACCCTTTGCCGTGTTCACAACTATCGTTTTGCTTTCAAGATAAGGCACAACGCTTTCACAGACCTCTCTAA
>ENA-USYV01002376-USYV01002376.1-human-gut-metagenome-genome-assembly--contig:-NODE-2376-length-15397-cov-9.985444_pt1 | contig 15397 bp, 8 predicted proteins | sample MGYA00250066_ERZ773514 | MGnify/ENA primary metagenome ERZ773514 (study PRJEB29103, sample SAMN06112049) | human gut metagenome | biome: human gut; feature: ankylosing spondylitis patient; material... | reverse complement strand
TCTCAGAGATTCGGGGTTCATGGTCATGCGCGGATCATGCAGGCCCGGTGTAACGCCGGTGCCGACGCCGATGTATGCAGCATGAAGTTCAGGTTTCTTCTGTTTGAAGTAGTGGAAGTCTTCTCCGCCGCCACCGCAGTCTTTAGCAACTTTGTCTTCACCGAGTACTTCGCCGATGGTCTTGCGAACCTGGTCGACTAAGTCTTCGTCGTAAACGGCTGCAGGAATAACGCCGCCCGGGAATGTGATTTCGCAGGTGACGTTGACGCAGGCGCAGGCATTGGTGATGGCTGTCTTGAGCTTTTCAAGTAGCTCGTTCATGGTTTCATTGTCCTGGGCGCGGATATCAAGAATCATCTTGCCTTTGTCAGGGATAATGTTGGTGGCTGTGGAAGCGCAGTCAATGGAAGTGACTTTAGCAGACCAGGCCTTGTTCGGGTTGACCCAGATGGAGTTCACAGCATTAGTTGCGAGAACGGCTGCTTCAACAACGCTGGCGCCGAGATGCGGACGGGAGCCGTGAGCGACTTTGCCCTTGAGTTCGACGATGCAGAATGTGCTGGAAGTATGACGAACAGCTGCGCAGACGGTGCCGTCAGGAATGTCCTGGATCGGACGAACGTGAGCGCCGAAGGCGTAGTCAACGTCATCTAAAACGCCGTCATCATAAGACTTCAGGGCGCCGAAGAGGGTTTCTTCAGCAGGCTGGAAGAAGAGTTTTACGCGGCCTTTCTTGACGTGACCGATCAGCTTGGCAGCTGTCGCGAGAACCATAGCGGTATGAGAGTCATGGCCGCAGGCATGAATGCAGGCGTCCTTTCCGTCGATGACAAAAGGAAGGGCGTCCATATCGGCGCGAAGCATGACTGTGGGTCCGGGCTCTGTACCGTCAATGTAGGCAACGACACCGGTTCCGCCGATGCCGCGGATCGGTTCAAGACCCATTTCCTTCAATTTGGCAGCGACGTAGTCACTGGTCTTGTGTTCGTTAAAGCCGAGTTCCGGGATCTGATGAAGATCGGTTCTCATGGCTACTACATCAAAATCTTTAGTGTCCATCTTATTTTCCTTGTTGAGGTTATCCTCGATGATTTATTAATCAGAAGAAGCTTCCTTTTGAGAGACATCTTCCTTTCGGTTGGATCCCGCTGTCATGGCGAAGCGGAAGAAACGGCACTCGAGGGGGCCGTTGAAGAAAACGATTTTTTTAGACTCTTTGAGCCGCATCTGACGAGGCAGTTCACGATCGCTCGTGAGCATCCAAACCGTCCATCCTGCAAAATTGTGCTTCAGGTTATCGGCGACGTTCTTCATCATGGAAGCAACGCTGGCCGATTTCGGATTGGATTGTTCACCATACGGCGGGTTCGTTACGATTAAACCCGGCGTTTCAGAGGAGGGTTGAACTTCACGGGCATCACAGGCAGTAAAGCGAACCTTGCCTTCGTTGACCCACTGAGAAATACCGGCTAAGACGGCATTTTTCTGAGCGCGGTCAACGATTAATGTAGAGATATCGCTGCCGGCTAAATTGACCGGAACGTCAAAATTCACCGCCATACGAGCTTCTTTCTTGATGCGCTGCCAAGCTGTGGAATCAAATCCGCGGAAGCGCTCAAAACCGAAGCGGCGGTTAAGTCCGGGAGCCATATTGCAGGCAATCGTAGCAGCTTCAATGATGATGGTGCCCGAGCCGCAGAAAGGATCCTGAAGAGGCTTGTCCGGTGTCCACCCGGCAAGTCCGAGAAGACCGGCAGCAAGATTTTCTTTCAGCGGAGCTTCGCCTTTGGCTTCGCGCCAGCCGCGTTTAAAGAGTGATTCGCCCGAAGTGTCTAAATAAATAATGCAGTTCTTGTCTGTTAAGTGGACATAGATGCGGATGTCCGGATCGTGTTTTTCAACGTCCGGGCGCTGACCGTCGGTCTCACGGAAATAGTCGCATACGGCGTCTTTGACGCGAAGAGCGGCGAAAGCAACGCTTTTAAGAGGAGAGCGGCGAGAGGAAAGCTCAATCTTGAAGGTATTTGCAGGCGTGAAATACTGTTCCCAGCGGAAGGATTTCGCTAATTTATAGATGTCTTCTTCCGTGCGATAAGGGCCTTCGGCCACTTTTAAGAGAATTCTCGAGGCGTAACGAGTCCAAAGGTTGACCTGCATCATTTGGCTCATTTCTGCGCCGAACCAGCAGCCGCCTTTCTCTAAACGGAACTTTTCAATACCGAGCTTTTTGAGTTCCTCAGCGAAGAGCTCTTCTAAAGAGAGAGGGACGACTGCGTAAAAAGGTTTAAGCAAAGTATTCACAAGAATTCCTTCTTTATTTGAATTGAATTGTAGGCCTTTCGGCCTGCGGCCGTAAGATGGTTTACCACAGGGAAAATCTTACTTGCGAAGTTCGCCGTGGCCGAAAACGACGTATTTCTGGCTGGTTAAGCCTTCCAATCCCACCGGACCTCTGGCATGGATTTTATCCGTCGAGATGCCGATCTCAGCGCCTAAGCCGTATTCAAAACCGTCCGCGAAGCGTGTCGAGGTGTTGAGCATGACGGATGAAGAATCCACTTCACGCAGGAATCGTTCGGAATGCTCAAGATTGTTGGTAATGATGGCATCCGTATGGTGAGATCCGTAGGTGTTGACATGATCGATGGCTTCTTCCAAGGTATCAACGACTTTAATCGAGAGAACCGGAGCGTTGTATTCCTCTGACCAATCCGCTTCAGTGACGTCTTTTACCGGGCCGAAATTTTCCAAAATGGCCTTAGAAGCGGGATCGCAGCGGAGCTCAACGCCTTTCTTGAAATAGACGGCTCCGATCTTCGGCAGGAAACCTCCGGCAATTTCACGGTTGACCAGTAAAGTTTCCATCGCGTTGCAGGGAGAATATCGCTGAGTCTTGGCGTTGTCGCAAACCGCGACCGCCATATCGATATCAGCGCTTTCATCCACGTAGGTGTGGCAGATGCCTTCGAGATGTTTGATCATCGGAACGGTTGCTTCCTGCATTAAGCGGGAAATCAGACCTTTGCCTCCGCGGGGAATTAAAACGTCGATGTATTCACGGGCAGTAATCAGTTCGCCCACCAGATCGCGGTCCGGATCTGTGATGATCTGAACTGCGTCGGAGTTAATACCGTTTTTCGAGAGAGCCTGCTGAATAAGGCCTGCTAAGAAAGCGTTGGAGTTTTTAGCGTCCGAACCGCCGCGGAGCACGGCAGCGTTTCCGCTCTTGAGGCAAAGTGCAGCCGCATCGATGGTTACGTTCGGTCGGGACTCATAAATGATGGCGACCACACCCAGAGGCACGCGCATTTTGCCGACTTCAATACCGCTCGGCTGCGGACGAACATCAGTTATTTCACCGATTGGGTCTCTTAGAGAGGCTATCTGGCGAAGTCCGGCAGCCATTTGTGCCACCGTATCGACCGTGATTGTCAAACGATCGATAAACGCTTTAGAAAGACCGTTCTTTTCTGCTTCAACAATATCCAGGTTATTCGCTTTGAGCAGATCTTCCAGATTCTTGCCCAGCAAATCCGCCAAGGTCAGAAGAACATCGTTTTTCTGTTTGGAGGAGGCCTTAGCCATGATCAAAGAGGCTGCGCGTGCTTTTTTGCCGATGGCGGCGATTTTGTCATGGGCCGTTTGGCTGACGTTCGTAGAAACCATAGATTGTTACTTCCTTTTTAGTGAGAGCATGAGGCAGACAGCCTTTAATTCCTGCCAGGCGTCTCCGTCACTGCTTTCGACAAAGAGTCCTTTACTCATTCGATCCACATCGCTCAAGCGATGAAGCATCAGTTCAAGGAGTTTAGGATTGGCTCGGCGCGCTGCTCGGTTGAGCGCACTGCGGTGAGCTTCAGAGAGTCCGAATGTTCTGGCGGCAAGTCCGCGATTAAGCAGGAGCAGATTGCGGACAACATCCGTCAGCATCCAGAGGAAAGAAGGAATTTGGACATTTTCCCCTTGCAGGGAATCGATAATTTTGGATACCTGTCCGGCGTCGCCTTCAAGCATCGCAAGAAACAGCGATTCCTGATCAAAACGAGAAACGTCGGAAACGGCGTCGAGCACATCGCTGACATCAATTTCCGGCTTGTTGACGAGCAGGGCGAGTTTCTGAATTTCCTGAGACGTCGCCAAAAGATTTCCTTCGGTTCTTTCAGCGATGAGGTTTGCAGCCTCAGGGGTGAGCGTCTGGCCGTTTTTCTCTTTGGCTCGCTCCATAATCCAGCGCGGCAGAGCGTTACGGTCGATCGGATCCGTGCGGATACAAACCGCCGACTTCATGAGGTGATTGAACCAATCTTTTTTAGTAGCGGTCCAATCGTAATCAAAGAGCGAGACAACAACCATCTTGTCTTCGTCGGCGTGCTCAATGATGGCTTCTACTGCCGCAGGACCGTTTTTACCGATCGTGGCTCTGGGAAAAACAACCTCAATCAGATTTTTTTCGCCGAAAAGGCTCTGATCGCCGAGTGCTTCGTAAAGAGGTGAGTAATCGGCGTTGCCTTCAAAAACAAAAGATTTGCGTTCGGAATAACCTGCTTTAAAAGCAGCGGCTCGGACGGCGTCCTGAGCCTCGATGGCCAGCAGGGGCTCCGAGCCCAATAAAAACCAAAGCCGAGGAAGATTACCGTTTTCGTCGGGCCTTAATTTTTGCGCAAGAAGACTACTCCAGCTCATGCATACCTTTTCGGACAGCTTCTTCGGAAATGTGGGTCATACGGCTGACCATTTGATGGATACAAGACTGTTCCATTTCTTCGTAAAGAAGTCTTTCCTGATTGGCTCTGCCGTTTTCGTCACTTTCGTCGCGAATTAGTTCGCGAGTAGCGCTGACCGTTGTTGTCGGCAGAAGTTCGACGCCGTTCTGTAAGACGACTCTGAATGTATTCGTTAAGCGAAGACTGTAGATACGGGCTCTGCCGTCAGTGTTGTAAGCCAGGACATTGGAGCCGCGGGACTGTCCGAGCAGCTCAAAAATCGCTTCGGCTTCTTTGCGGTCATTGACAACCTTGACTTCTGTTTGGGCTTCAAGATTGCGGCGGATGGTTGCCCGAACCGCAGAGTTCTCGCCAAGAGCAATATAGATTGTCTTGAAAGGAACGTTTTGCTTGCCGCGCAGATGCCATCCGCAGCCGGTCAGGCCGAGGGCCGAAAGACCGAGAATGAAACTGCGGCGAGTCAGTCCTTTGTAATTCATAAGCACCCAGAAAAACTAAAAGAATGAAACCGCAGGCCCTTTCAGGACCTGCGGCATTAAGCCTTATCAGACCACAATGTTGACCAATTTCTTCGGCACAACAATGATCTTGCGGACAGGTTTTCCGTCAATGAATCGCTGTGCGTCGGGGTTGGCCAAAGCTGCGGCTTCGATTTCAGATTTCGGCGTTTCGGCCGGAACGTTGATTTCTCCGCGCAGCTTGCCGTTAATCTGAATCACGTACTTCTCTTCATCTGCAACCATAGCCTGAGCATCAATCTTCGGCCAGGGAGCGTCAACGATGGAAGTGCCGAAACGCTGATCGTAGCCCAGATCTTCGAAAAGCTGAGCTGTGATGTGCGGAGCGATCGGGTAGAGCGTGCGAAGCAGGATGGACATGCCTTCGTTGATCACGGCGCGTGTGCCTTCGGATGTGTTGTCCTTGAGGGTATCAAGGGAATTGAGCATCTTCATGGCAGCCGAGACAACGGTGTTGTACTGCATGCGGTCTAAGTCGAATTCGGCCTGTTTGAGCGCTGTGTAAATATCGCGGCGAACAGCCTTTTCTTCGTGATTCAGCTTGGAGGCATCCAGTTTGACATTTTCTTTAATGACATCCTGATGCGTGAATCCGAAGTTCCAGAGTCTTCTCATGAAGCGGAACGTACCTTCGGCTCCGGAATTGCTCCAGGCAGCGCTCTGGTCGGGAGGTCCTGCAAACATCACGAATGCGCGGGCGGTGTCGGCACCGAACTTGCCGATGATGGCAGACGGTTCCACAACGTTGTTCTTAGACTTGGACATCTTTTCGATACCGCCGGACTTGACGGGCAGACCGTCTTCCTTGGCAGTGATCTTTTCGATTCTGCCCTTGGCGTCGTAAACAATATCGAGTTCGCTCGGGTAGAACCAGCGTTTTCTTCCGTCCGGAAGTTCACGATAGAAGCATTCTGCGGTAAGCATGCCCTGGGTGAAGAGGCGCTTGAAGGGTTCGTCAAATTTGACGAGGCCCAGGTCACGCATGACTTTCGTCCAGAAGCGGGCGTAGAGCAGGTGAAGCACGGCGTGTTCGATACCGCCGATGTACTGGTCCATTGCCATCCAGTAGTCATTGCGTTCGTCGACCATGGAAGTTTCGCAGTCAGGCGAGCAATAACGCATGTAATACCAGCTGGAATCGACGAAGGTGTCCATTGTGTCGGTTTCGCGTTTGGCGTCTCTGCCGCACTTCGGGCACTTGCAGTTGAGGAAGGCTTCGTCCTGATTTAAGGGGTTGCCTGAGCCGTCCGGGATTAAATCTTCGGGCAGGATGACGGGAAGATCTTTTTCAGGGACAGGAACCGGACCGCAGTGCGGGCAGTTGATCATCGGGATCGGTGTGCCCCAGTAACGCTGACGAGAAATACTCCAGTCACGCAGACGATATTGAATCTGAAGCTTGCCTAAGCCGAGGGCTTCAAGATCTTTCGCAACGGCGTCGCGAGCCTGTTCGAAATCCATTCCGTCATATTTGCCGGAATTGACGCAGAAGGTGCCTTCTTTTTCGCCGTACCATTCGTGCCAAACTTTGTCATCGAAGACTTCGCCTTTCTTTCCGATGACTTGTTTGATCGGCAGACCATACTTAAGGGCAAATGCGAAATCGCGTTCGTCATGAGCCGGAACGCCCATCACGGCGCCTTCACCATAGGTCATTAATACATAGTTGCCGATCCAAACCGGAACGTCGGCGCCGGTAAGCGGATGCTTGACGCAGAAGCCTGTCGGAACGCCTTTCTTTTCCATTGTGGCCATATCGGCTTCTGAAACCGAGCCCTTGCGGCATTCGTCGATGAAGGCCTGGAGTTCAGGTTTGTCCTTTGCCAAGCGAAGAGCAAGCGGGTGCTCGGCAGCAACAGCGGCGAAGGTGACGCCCATGATCGTGTCAGGGCGGGTTGTGTAAACACGAAGTTCTTTCTTTTCGCCGTCAATTTCGTACGGGAAGGCGAGGTTGACACCGTAGGACTTGCCGATCCAGTGTTCCTGCATACGGCGGACCTGTTCGGGCCAGCCCTGAAGCTGGTCGAGGTCTTTCAGAAGTTCCTCGGCGTACTGAGTAATTCCGAGATAGTAGCCGGGAATTTCACGTTTCTCAACGATAGCGCCGCTTCGCCAGCCACGGCCTTCGATCACCTGTTCGTTAGCCAAAACGGTGTGGTCGACCGGGTCCCAGTTCACAGTCTGGGTCTTGCGGTAGGCAACGCCCTTTTCGAGCATTTTCAGGAACATCCACTGATTCCAGCGGTAGTAGTCCGGTTTGCAGGTCGTGACTTCGCGAGACCAGTCAAATGCCAAGCCGAGCGGCTCCATCTGAGCTTTCATGTCGGCGATGTTGGCATAGGTCCATTTGGCCGGTGCCACTTTTTTAGCGATGGCAGCGTTTTCAGCCGGCAGGCCGAAAGAGTCCCAGCCCATCGGGGTCATGACGTTCATGCCGCGCATACGCAGGTAGCGGTAGAGGACGTCGTTTAAGGTGTAGTTGCGAACGTGGCCCATATGCAGTTTTCCGCTTGGGTACGGAAGCATCGGGCAAACATAGAATTTCGGTTTTTCTTTACCGTCGGCGTCGAGCGCGTGTTCGACGGCACGATAGATATCTTTAGCACGCCAGTGGGCTTGCTGGACGGATTCAACCTCCGCCGGATCGTATGTTTCTCTCATGAGAGTTCTTTTAGTTAAAGAAGCTGGAAAATGTGTCAATTATAGGTGATGGAGTCGAAAGTTTCGGCTTTGCGGCAAGAAAGCCTTGATAGATGCCTATATATATAAGGGCAAAATCAGACTCAAATTTTTCAAGTCGTAAGCGTTCGTCACTGCGTCTGCAGCGAGCAGATGCGTTTGCTAGACTTCTCACTCCTTTGGATGAGAAGAAAAGAATGCAATCCATTACTGAATCGCTTAATAAGCAACAAGCCCAGGCAGTGACTGCCGAACCTAAGTCCGCACTGATTCTTGCAGGCGCCGGTTCGGGGAAGACGCGTGTCTTAACAAGCCGCATTGCCTACCTGCTTCAACAGAATATGGCTCATCCGAGCGAGATTCTTGCGGTTACCTTTACCAATAAGGCCGCTAAAGAAATGCTGGCTCGCCTGCAGAACATGATTCCGATCAACCCGCGTGCTATGTGGGTCGGTACCTTCCATGGCTTATGCAATCGCTTACTGCGTCTGCATCATCAGGAAGCCGGCCTTCCGTCGACGTTTGCTATTTTGGATATGAGCGATCAGCTCGGCGTGATCAAACGCGTGATGAAGGCAAACGGCATTGATACGGAAGAGTTCAAGCCTCGTGAAGTGCAAAACTTCATCAACCGTTGCAAGGAAGAAGGCAAGCGCGCCTCTGAAGTCTATTCAAAGTTCTCTAAAGACAAGGCATATATTCAGATTTATGCCATGTACGAAGCTGTGCTTCAGAGAGAAGGCGCCTGCGACTTTGCAGAACTGCTCTTAAGAGCCTATGAGCTTTTGAGCCGCAACGAAATGATTCGTCATCATTACCAGGAACGTTTCCGTTTTATCCTGGTTGACGAGTTTCAGGACACCAACGTTCTCCAGTATGAATGGCTGAAGCTTTTGGCCGGCTTGGGAGAAAAAAATCCGCCGAACGCGGTCTTTGCGGTCGGCGACGATGACCAGTCGATTTATGCTTTCCGCGGCGCCAACGTCGGCAACATGATGTCATTTGTTCAAGAGTTCAGAATCGGAGAACCGATCCGACTTGAACAAAACTATCGTTCTCAAGGCAACATTCTTGATGCTGCTAACGCTTTGATTTCCAACAACTCTGAGCGTATGGGCAAGAACTTGTGGACGGATGCGGGCAAGGGCGAAAAAATTCGAGCCAATCGTTCGGACAATGACTTTGATGAAGCTCGCTTTGTTTGTTCTACCATCCAAGAATACATAGACAAGGGCGTTTCACCGAAAGATATCGCGATTCTTTATCGCTCTAACGCTCAGTCCCGTTTGTTTGAAACGGAGCTGACCAGACGCGGCATACCGTTCATGGTTTACGGCGGTCTCCGATTCTTCGACCGTGCTGAAATTAAGAACGCTATGGCTTACATGCGCTTGGCGGAGAACCCTTCAGACGATTCTGCATTCTTAAGAGTCGTTAACGTACCGGCCCGCGGAATCGGTGCGAAGTCCATTGAAAATCTTGTGGATTTTGCGACGACGAACGGAATTTCCTTATTTGAATCCATGCAGTACATCCGCGGGGCAGCGGCCAATAAATTTGCCGCTTTCAAGGAGATCATTGACACACTGCGTGTTGCAAAAGACGAAATGCCGCTTCCCGCTTTCGTCGACTTCACCGTTGAAAAGAGCGGCCTGAAGAATATGTACGAATTAGATCCGAACGGCAGCGAGCGTATTGAAAACTTACAGGAATTAACTTCAGCGGCTCAGGGCTTCATTAAAGAGGAAGCCATCGATACGGAAAATTCCGACGGCACGGCGGTTGAGAATCTTTCTGCTTTAGCAGGATTCGTTTCTCATGCCAGTTTAGAAGCCGGAGAAAACCAAGCTCAGGTCGGTCAAGATGCTGTCCAGCTGATGACCGTACACGCCTCGAAAGGTTTGGAATTCGATATTGTCTTCATTACCGGTTTGGAAGAAGACATGTTCCCGCACTTCAGAAGCAAGAACGACAGAAAGGCCCTTCAGGAAGAACGCCGTCTCATGTACGTAGCGATTACTCGAGCAAGGAAAGAACTTTATCTGACGCTTGCCGAAGAACGCATGCTCCAGGGCAGAACTTTCTCAAGCTATCCGAGTTCCTTCCTCACAGAAATTCCGGGAGAGACGCTCAAGTGGCTGAGCAGGAATCCGTTCGAGTCACGTTACGAAGCGGAAGATGAGGACTCCTGGGGAAGCCGATCCGGCTCGAGCAAAAATTATTCGAGTTCTTATCGCAATTCTTCTTATGGCGGATCTACAAAACCGTCCGGCCATAGATTCGCTTCAAATGTTCCTGAATGGGCGAAGGGAATTATTGAAACGAAGAAAGAAAAACTCCAAACTCAGAAAATACGTGCTAAACAGAATTCTGATTCACCCTATAAAGCAGGCATTAATATTAATCATGAAAAATTTGGTCCCGGCGTCATCCTTGACACTCAGGGAGCAGGGGATGACATGGTCTTGATTGTTAAATTCAAGACCGGAGGAATTAAGAATCTTTTAGCGAGAATTGCCGGAAAGAAAATTACAATCCTGTAACTTAATACAAAACTTTTGGTAAGGTTCTGTCTTTAAAACAGAACCTTATTTTTTAACTAAAAATTCTATTCTTCTTAGTTTTTGATATATCGATAGGTTTTATCTAGGATAGCTAGACAAAATTAATTTTTAGTTGAGAAAGTGTATATCTAGTGTATTTGAAGATCATTTATCTAGATATATAAATCTAGTTCATGCCGATAGATATACGGTCTTGAATTTTTCTTACTTAAAGTGACAGTTAAACTTCCATATAATCTAGGTAACTATTTGAATTATAGTTAAATAATCTACATATAATAGTTAAACAGAAGTGCTAAGATGCGCGAAATTTTACTTTAAAAATCGTTAAAATTAAATTGATATAGGATTCTTGTAAATAAAATATATAAGTTATAGATTGAATACCTATTTCATGATGATATACATAGATATATTATTTATAGATTTAAATATGCATTGTATATATGATAAAAATAATTCAAGTATTTATTTATAAATTTATGTTCAATCAAATGCTTGTTACATATTAATTATTATTGATACCTAAGATGTAGATCTTGCGAACAACATCTTATCATTCTTTCTGAGGGATATTCTTTTCTGATAATGGCGTTTCTGCTCATGTCTAAGGACTATAATTTATTTACTTTTTAAATGATTTCAGGATGTAATAGATGTTATTAACGATACTCAAGAGTAAGATTCATCGCGCAAAAGTTACTCAAGCAGATTTAAATTACGTTGGTTCTATCACTATAGATGAAGAACTTTTAAGACAATCGGGTATTAATGAATACGAGCAAGTTGATGTCGTTGATATTAATAACGGAAATAGATTAACCACTTATGCCATCTCAGGAAAACCTGGCTCAGGTATTATTTGTTTAAACGGGGCGGCTGCTCGTTTAGTTTCTGAAGGCGATTTGGTCATTATCATGAGCTACGCTCAAATGACTCGAGAGGAATTGAAAGAACATAAACCGACGGTGGTCTTTGTCGATCCGGATACGAACGCGGTAACCTCCGTGGAGCATCAGGAAGTCCACGGGGAGATTCGCTGAAAACTTCGAATGGAATTAATCGCCGGTAACGGAGAATTTCGGGAGCGCGTCTTCGCGTGTCGGAAGCGGCTCTCGTTTTGTTCGACCCGGCGTTCCTTTTTGATATAACGGAACGAAAGGATCAATAGAGGCAGGAAGAGGCGAGAAACTATAGTTTTCGCTTTCGAGTAATTCTATTAATCTCGTGTGGTAGAACACGCGGTCTCTTCCGTCTTCAACTCTTTCTAAGATTCCGGCGCGGGCCAAGTCATTCAGAATGTGGCTCGCAACCTGACGCCTTGTCGTAAAGATGCTGGAAAATTCGCCCGTACGGCATGCCGGATGTTTGAATATCACCGGCAGGAATGCTGCATGAGAGGCTAAACCGATCATCTTCAAGTAGGCCTCTGTCTGAGCGTACAAACGCTGCAAGGAAGCCAAAAGCTCGCCGGAAAGCAGAATTGCCTTGGATAATGTCTTCAGCATGTACTGAAGGTACGGAGACCATTGTCGGGTTCTCAAACCGTATAAACGTTCTTCGATGCCGAAGTGCGCATTAGTCATCAAGGCGCGACCGAGCATCAGACAGGGAGCAGGCGAGTTGATGTTCTGTCCCATCAAGGAGAGCTGCAGAAGGATTTGAGTCACTCTTCCGTTATGACGATTCAACGGTGAGATCGCCATAAAGTACAGATTCGTCAAAAGCGCATGAACCAGAGGGTCTAAGTCTCTCAGTTCTTTGGAGTATTTTTCCCATCTGGCCAATTCAACCTGAACGGCTTTGCTGTCGGGAAAGGTATCCGGCTGAAGAAGGATCTGCTCCTCTTCGGTCTGCGGGTTTTGGCGCCAATTAATACCATCTTGCGGGAAGCTGTTGGCAACATTTACGACGGTTTGAACCGTTATCGGACCGTTAGCAGCAGCATCTGCGCAATTAAACAGAGCAGTAATGTAATTATCGATCGTTACGATGTCGGGATTTTCTAAGTCTTTCAGTATTAAAGACAAGAAATAAGACTTCAAACTGACTTTTAAACCCTGACGTTCGAGTTCGTTTTTCGCTTCTACAGAGGCCATTAAGGGCGCAAAAGTCTCCGCCATTGCATCTTTGGCAAAGGCATAGCGAAATCCCGAGAGTTCACGGATGACTTTCAAACATGACTTCAAAACAGCCAAGTCTTCCAGTCCTTCGGAATCCATGGGAGGAGGCAGGCTGATAGTACCTTGAGCGGCGGCACGCCTTATCTCTTGGAAATGCATTTCGGTCGATCAGTCCTTTTTTGTTTTTGTCAGGGTTAACAACGATAATATTTTCGCTATTCTAACGAAGAGCATTCACAGCGTCTACAAGCGGAAAAGGCAAAAAATTGCCCAAAAGCCTTAAGTTCTTGGAGTTATTCGGAATATTTAGCGTGAGCTTATCCAAACAGGATGTATTTCACTCATTGAGGCAACTTGTTCTCGTTAATCCTGAAGCAAAATTATCGATTTTCTCCTCTTGTCAGATAAGACAACTAAAGTTTGTTATTTCTAAAAAAATTTGGTTGCAATTCTTAAGGATTTTCCTAACTGATTGATTAATTTTGAAGTGTCATAGAAGTGACATAATTAGAAAAGATTTCTGCTTCAAGCGGTCGTATTTTCAAATTTGAAGTGTTTATGATTTGCACGTGATTTAGGAGATCATTGTGAACAGAATCGGAGCCAAGCATCGTTGCCCCAAGTTTACGCCCCATCAGACATCTGTCTCTTTGAGCTGCAACCGCAGACGCTGCCTCTTTATGTTGGGCTTTCAGCGCTATCAGACACGCGGAAAATTGGATTTAAAAGATCATCCGGAGTTGAATGATCTTTTCCATCAAACAACGCATTGATTAGCTGTTTGAAAACTTCGTGACGGTTACCGCAGACGGGCTCTGCGGTTCTTGTGCAGGCGCTTCTTCGGCGCCTTTCTGTTTTTCTGTATATTGCGTCTTAGCGGTTTCTAATAAAAAACGGCCCCGCATCTTTCAATGCAGAGCCGTCAGATTTGGTTTTGAAGCCCGGTTATTCTTCGCTTAATGCTTTCAAGCGAGCCTGGGCAATTTTCACAAATAAAGTACTTGCCAGCGGAAGCACTTCATCATTGAAATCAAACTTCGGATTATGAAGCGGAACCTTGTGGTTCTCATCGGCAATACCAATTCTGCAAATGGTTGCAGGCACTTTTTCCTGATAGACGGAGAAGTCTTCGCTGGACATGAAGGGCTTAAAGTCAGGGAAAATTTTGTCTTTACCCAACAGATCCTGAGCGATGCGGACGCCTTCTTTGGTCAGACGTTCGTCGTTATTCACTGAAGAGATAAGACGTTCGTAGCTGACTTCGGCTTTCAGGCCGTGGGCCATGGCGATGCCTTCTGCCATACGCTTGATCGTGTTTTCGACTAAATCCCGAACTTCCGGAAGGAAAGTGCGAACGGTGCCGCCCATGACAGCTTCACCGGGAAGCACGTTATATGTTCCGAAAGTTCCGGCATTCATAAAGCAGACGGAAACAACAGCGCTTTCCAGCGGGTCAACCTTTCTAGAAACGATTGTCTGCATAGCCAGGTACATTTCGGAGAGAGCAGGAATCGGATCCATCCCTTGATGAGGACGGCCGCCGTGTGTGCCGGCACCAATGAACTTAACCGCAAAAGTATCGGATGCCGCCTGCAGGTGGCCGACTTTGAAGCCGATCTGACCTTTCTTTAAGAAGGGTTCATCGTGCGCACCGTACATTTCCTTAACTTTGTACTTGTCGAGGAAACCGGACTGCACGACGCTTTCGGCTCCTTTACCGATTTCTTCGGCGCCCTGGAAAACACAGACGAGTGTACCGGGGAAATCTCTATGTTCAGCCATGTATGCAGCTGCACCCATGAGCCAGGTCTGGTGGCCGTCGTGGCCGCAGGCGTGAGCCTGACCGTCAATCTGGGAACTCCATTCTTTTCCGCTAAGATCTTTCATCTTGAGTGCGTCGATGTCAGCGCGGAAACCGATGGTCTTGCCGGGCAGATTGCCTTTAATTTCAACAAATAAAGAGCCGGGGCAAGTGGTGTCATCCATGTCTTTCGGAGAAACATTGTGCTTTTCCAAGAACGCTTTAATTTTTTCAATCGTTCTCTTAGTTTCAAAGCCGCAGTCAGGATGCTGATGAATATCGTGACGGTGAGCGACTAATTCCGGGAAAAGAGCTACGAGCTCCGGAAGACACTTGTCTTTTGCTACGGGTTCAATCATTTTTATATATCCTCCTTTAGGAATGGCTCGAGCTTAGACGTTAATAGTCAGTTGGGCAATAGTATTACCACCAATTACATTTGCAAGATCTGCAAGCAGATATCGTTTATGTTCTAGGCGGCTCAAAGAGTGCGATAGATTGGCAATCTATTGTTTTGCTTTTGATCCTCTAATGCTGAATCTAGAAGAATGATTGAACGGTATTAACCATTATCTCTCGTGATTAAATGGTCAGACAAATTGTTATTCTTTAAATTCTGAGAGATTTGGTACTTTTTGAATTAAATGAAGTAAAAAATAAGATCGAATAACTTACGCATATCAGAACTCTAATTAAAACCAATCCGATAATGACCATTCAATCATAGATTCAAATATAAAAGAACAGGTAAAGCAGAGAGAAGGAGTCTGACTCGGATACACTTTTAAAGAGACTGATTAGATAATGGTATCTTTTACAGGAAATATTTGTTTGTTGGTCCGACGATAAGTATCTCCGGAGGAAGAAAGAATTTTACGTGTTCAAAAATCTTTAAACCAAGATCTCAACGACTAATAAATTTCAAAGAGTTAAAAAGTCGTGTTTAATAGCAGTAAGAAAAAACCGCAGAGAAGATTTTCACTGCGGT
>ENA-USYV01002364-USYV01002364.1-human-gut-metagenome-genome-assembly--contig:-NODE-2364-length-15461-cov-59.709113_pt1 | contig 15461 bp, 18 predicted proteins | sample MGYA00250066_ERZ773514 | MGnify/ENA primary metagenome ERZ773514 (study PRJEB29103, sample SAMN06112049) | human gut metagenome | biome: human gut; feature: ankylosing spondylitis patient; material... | reverse complement strand
GGCAGCCTTATCATAGCTCGAATCATATTCCGTCTGCGTTATCGCATGAGCAAGCTGATTTTCCATCGGCATTCACTTCCTTACAGCAGATTCAAGAGGAGAGTATACTTCCCCCATTGTGCTTTCATCTTACCATAAAACACTTTGCATATCAAGCTGGCAGATGTAAACTTTTCAGCATAGATTTGTCCATATTGCCCACTCTGGTTTAAATTCAAGTCAGCATAATTCAGCATAATATTCCAATATAGCAGCATCTGTATTCAAGATTCTTCCCGCCTTGGTATCGCGGAGATTCAGCGCATCTTCCAGCAGCTTATAGCCGTTGACGCGCAGGGTTCCGTAAGTGTTGGTGACAAGCGGATTGCCGCGATCCAGCGACTTGCCCGAAATGTTCCATGCACCTGAAATTTCGGAATAGGTTGCTTTAATGTCAATACCAGCATAGTAGTTCGGTGTTTTGAACACTTCTTTCATAAACTGCGTGATGTACTCCGGCTTTACCCAGTTTGCACCAAGCCGCACTTCAATTTCCGAAGCATCCAAATCCTTGGGCTGTACCCGTTTCAGGTAATCCACATTGATTTGATATTCAGCATGGTTTGCCGCAAAGGTTTCTGCTGTGGCCAGTTTTTCACGAACATTGCCGGACAGGTATTCATCCGAGGTTTCCCACTGCTGTGTCACAGGGTTTCGGAAAATCGCACCTGCCAGTTCATCCGTGATCTCCTGTTCCGGTTTACCGCAGAGCTGCACCATAAACGGCACATCCACCTTTGCTTTTTCTCCAATGGAAAGTGCCAGGGCTTCGCTGGGCGTGTCCACTGAGGTAACAGGTTCCGGCTTACGGATGGTGCGCTTTGTAAAAATATCGGCCAGCCGTTTGAGATTCTTCTCCTCATCCAGAATTTCCAGTGATGCCAGCAGACAATAACTGCTGTCCTGTCGGAACGCCCGCTTGTTGGCGGTGCTGTTGATCAGGCCATACTGCGCCTTAAATGCGGTGTATTGCTGTTTCAGTTCATTCTGCAAAAGCTGTACTTCCGCATCCGAGCCATCATGCAGCTGACAATCCAACAGTTTTCGGGTGGTTTCTCGCAGAGCGATCATGCCCAGCACTCGCTCTGCAGTTACGGCAGGCAGGCCTCAATTTTTTAGCATAAGAAGTATGTAAAATCAATGCAACAACATACGACACAATCATTGTATACGCAGCAGCTACATAGCCGAAATAAGGAATAAATATATAATTCAATACTAAATTTATTACAGCCGCAACTGCCGTATACAAAGATATACGAACTGTTTTCTTGTAATAATGTTCTACATTTACGTACATCGTATATACGAAAATAATGTAATTTGATAAGACAACAGGAGGAATAATCACTATTCCTTCCCAATAAGGCTTACTTGCAAGAATCTTCACTACCTCAGGTGCCACCATAATCAAGCAACACATTGCGTAAGTCATCAAATTAACGTAATCTAAGTAAATATGCTACTTTACTTCTCTCCAACCGTCATTCCATAGTTTCTATTCTTGTCCTAGGCTTATACACAATCCCAGCAGTTCTTTTCCTTAAATTGTCATGCTCGTCTTTCACTATTCACCTTTCCTACTTCATAGCACAACAACAAGCCTGTATACAGATTGCAGCAACAATCTATACGCAGGCTTGTCCTCATACCTCCTCATTCTGTTTTCTGCTCTATCAGCTTTCGCTGTGGTGGGTTAAGTATAGAGCGCAACCAGAAGCCATCAACCCCTGAAAACACGCCGGCCATAACGCACCATGACAAGCAGAAACAAGTTGAGGTGAAAAGGTCAAGCCGCGCAAACCCGCATGAAATCAGGCTTTTCTCTGGTTGTCCATATGCGGTTGTCAAGTAAGGAACAAAAATTTATGAAAAAAAAATAAGCCTTTCCGAGTCGAAACCGATATGGTTTCAAACTCAGAAAGACTTCTCTTGTTATTTTTTCGATTTGAGCTTTTCTCTCCTTCTTGACGCGTGATAGCATTTGTGCTATCATATAAATAGAAAATCACATTGCCACTTTGGAGACAATATTCTAATGTATGAGATTGAATTTTACGAAACAGAAGATGGAAAGTGTCCTATCTGGGATTTTCTTGAAGCTTTACGCCTCAAGGCTCCTACCAATAAAGATGCACGGATACAGCACAAACAGGCAAGCCTCTACATTGAGCTACTTCAGCAAAATGGAACCCACATGAATGCAGAGATTACGAAGCATCTTGACGATGGCATTTGGGAGCTTCGACCTGGAAACAATCGCGTATTCTACTTTTTCTATCAAAATAATACTTATGTACTACTTCATCAGTTTCGAAAGAAATCTCAAAAAACGCCTAAACGAGAAATTGAGAAAGCAAAAACAGAGCGCAACGACTATCTTCGCAGAAAGGAGACTGCTAAATTATGAAAACATGGAATGATTACAAAGAATACGTTCGTACTGTAGACCCTGAAACAGCAAAGGACATCAAAGAAACAGAGGAAGTGGCTGCAATTGTCACTGCCATGGTTGAGCAGCGGAATGCTCTTGGCCTAAGCCAACGCGAACTTGCCGCCATGTGCGGTCTGCCGCAATCCTCTGTTGCAAGAATCGAGTCCTGCAAAACAACGCCTAATCTCGGAACCCTCTTGAATATTTTCCAGCACCTCGGATTAACGCTTACTGTTTCTCCCGTCAATCCTACCGTGTAATTTCTTATCACGGAGTCTGCTTCATTTAGCAGGCTCTTTTTTCTTTGTCTGTACTAACATTCCCTTTCATCTTTTCGAGCAAAATTATAGCAGCATTTTCTCCGCGTCATATCATCCCCTAAATTGGCATTTTACCCTGCCACTAATCATTTACCTTCAATAGTTTTCAGTTCTTCAAGGTAATAGTCGCCATGATAGAATTTAGAAACATCCATATGCTCCGCAGCGGTCTCATCTCTCTCTCAAAGGTTTCTTCCGCCGTCATATCAGCGGTCACCTGATAATAGGTAAGCACGCCTTCCTTCTGTGTCACAAAGTCAACTTCAGTAGAACCATATTTTCCGATATTGACTTTGCCGCCCCTTCGTGAAAGTTCAAGATACACAATCTGGATCAAAGAAAAATGTCATCTTCTTTTGGGTGTAGCTGTCCAATCGAATCGGTTCGCATCCTATCCCCATCTGTTCCAGTTCTGCTACAGTGGCTTCCACATCCTCCACCCGGAATGCTAGGTGCCGCAGTCCGCAGGCTTCCGGTCGATTCACGCGCTTAGGCGGGTTCGGCTCTGCGAAGATCTCCAGTTCAATCGCATCAGCACCCTCACCAACACGCAAATCCAGTTTCCAGTCATTCCGTTCTTTACGGAAGTTTTCTCGTACAATCGCAAATCCCAGCTTATTCACATAGAAGTCTTTCGATTTCTCATAATCTGAAACGATGATTGCCACATGATGAATCGCTGCTAATTTCATATTCTAGGTTTCACCTTTCCTTATATGTACCATACTTGCCGAATCGTTGCTGCCACCAGTTCCAAAAACACAGCCACGCTGCCAACCACCTGCGGAATCATAAAAATCACAAATCCTCCGATCAGCATTTGAAGTGCTTCCATAGTCGAAACCGTCCTCACAGGTCTGGATATGGAAATAGGCATCCGGCAATTCGTAGGCCAGTTCCACATCCTGCACGGCTAACGCCCCCTGTAACGGCTGGACAACGTGGTTCTGGATATACGGGTTATCCCAGCCCGGAACCGTTTTGTAGTCCTCTACGATGGTATCAAGGCCGTTCTTGCACTGTAAAACATCCAGTGAACCCGGCAGCGGATCAGGATTTTTCTCCACACCCAAGGCTTTCATATAATGGTACGGAAGTGCCTGATAAAATGTGCGAAAGCTCCCTGTTTACGAGAGGTTTCACACACTTTGGTTCATTTCGGGGAAAAAGAATGGCACCGGAACGAAAGCTCCGATGCCTGTACATTTTCCTGTTTCATTTTGCGCCGTTATTCCTCTGACCCCCGGCCTATGAATTTTGCGGTTTTTCACAGAAAAGGGGCCACCGGTCTCCGTGTAACTTCACCGTAGAGAAGTGACCCCGGCCCCCGGTTGACAAAAAAAGAGCGAATCAACGCATTATCAAATACGTCAATTCGCTCAAAATAATACTTATTCGGATGTGTTTCAGTCACTTTTGTCCATTCAAAGAAGTCCTGTTTATTACACACTTTCGTTTTATTATTCAACTAAACGTGCCACAAAATGCAAAAATATTTTTGAAGCTTTCAAATTTTTATCTTAAATTCATCCAGTTCATTTTTTCACTTATGAAATCTCCAAATATAACAAGTTCCTTTTTTAACAAAACCAAGCTCATTAACTCTTAAGCTTCAGTTCCATCTCGCAAATCAATGATTTCCCATTCATGTTCAAACACTTTTTTAGCTTTTTCGTATGTCTTCGCCTGCATTGCCACGCACAGCAGCTTTTTAGGCCTGCTCATACCAACATAGGCCAGTTTGCGACTATAATCATATAGTGTAGAATTTCCTTGTTTTCCAACACCAAAACAGTGGAGAATTCGGCTTAAATCCGATGCTCCTTTTCTATCAGTCTCAAGATACAGAGTAGCATCGTGTGTTTCACCTTTGACTCCGTGAATGGTGTCAAACACAATCCGACGTCCTCTAGTTGGATCAATCAATACGTTTTTTTCAAGCAAATTTGTATAGCTTATAACAGCAGACTCGTCAAGAAAGTGCTCCGGAAGGTCGGCAAATATATCAGTTGTCTCTGGATTGTTGATTTTCAGTAATTCGTTTATCTTTTTTCTCATCACTTGATTTACTGCTTGTCTATCATTTTTTTGCAAAGTCGACATTTCATACATCCATTGACGATATGGCTCTCTGTATTTATCTTCGAGAACTTTTTTGATTGTTGCTGAAGTATAATCTTTCCCTGATGTGGGATTCCTTATTCCAGTATAGTGAAATACTCGACACAACAGTTTACGCACGATTTGTTCTGTCTTGTATAATTTTCCGTTAGATAAAGATTGAACAATCTCGTCCACCAACGTCCAATAATTATACTCGCTTTTCTTTTTTGCCGTTCCATCAAATTCAGACCAATAGCTGCCAATTTTCAACCCAGACGCATTCTCACTTCTGATTGCACCAATAGCTTTGTATATCCCATTTTTGTCAGAAAGGCCATAGGCCTCCAACGCAGAGATGAATCCAGTGATAACTTTGTCAATTTTCTCAGGAGAAAAAATAAGCAACACTGGTTTAACGCCCGTTTCTCCGACAAGTGTCACGATGCCTTTATCATCTTTCTTCAACTTGCAAACCACATCAGCAATTTCTTGACTAAATCTACAAGAAGTCATCAGTGATAAGAAACCCGATTGAGGTACCCAGTCTGGCGTTGTATCTTCTTCCGAATTATAGATTGCTTGATCTGAATCCCCCATCTTAAATACCACACATTTTGTAGAATCAAATATTGAATCTATTGCTTGTCTCTGAATATTATTGCAGTCTTGATACTCATCAATAAACACATACTGAAATCGTGATGAAAAGAAGTCTGTATATTCTGTTGGTAATTTATCAATGGCAATTTGGGCACATGTATAGGCATCTTGATACCGTATTATGCCCTCTTCTTTGAGAATATCTATCAACAGCTTTTTGTACTGTTCAGCAGAAAGTTTTTTAGCACTCGCTAACGGTTTGTGCTGTTTCCCTATACAAAGGTCTCCATCTCCTCGTATGTACAATGCCTGTATATAATCTATTTTTGTATTAAATTGATTTCCAGGCTTGAAGTTTAATTCGATTATATATTTTAATGCAGAATACTTCTTATTACATTCAATTTTGCTCAGCATATGCTGAGCGTAAGTGAAACCATCAATGACCTGCACATTTCGTCCGGAAACATTTCTTAGGTATGGCATAGTCACAAATCTGTCAATGAAGGATTGAATTGTTCCCATATAGTTCGGATAGCCAAGAAGCCTATCCGCATAATCGGAAAGCCGGTTTTTGATCTCATTGACGGCGACATTTGTATGAGAAAGCACACAGATTCCTGCACCGTTTTCGAGTGGCATTCGATCCGCTAACAATTTCAGTTTTGCGAGAAGAACCGTTGTCTTTCCGCTGCCGGGACAGGCTGCTACATCAGTTGAATGCCAACAACGTATAACGTTCCTTGCATCTTCCGGAAACTGTGCGCCATGCGGCAAAAGGATTTCTTCTACGGCTTGAATATCTTGGCCGGAAATCTGCCATTCCATCATAGAATCCTCCTATCTACACCGTTTCTCCTGCTGCATATTTGATGGCATTCACAATATAGTTTAAAAATGTATCATTCTCTATTGCAGATTTCAATGCTGCCTCTTTGCTTTCGTCGATTTTGAATCCATACAAGTCGAGATCAAACATCTTTTCTTGCGCCAACCCATCTGGAATTATGGATACTTCCCAACGCAAAAGCGAAGCTAAGCACTGGGCAACGATCGCTTTCAGGCTGCTTTTTCCATCGCCATTAAGCATTAAACCATAAATATGGTATGCCCTCTCAGCAGCGGAGAATCCCTTCCACTCCTGCGCTTCTGCTTCGGCGTCACGATTTGCTTCATCAATCTTGGCATCAGTCAGCGAAATATGCTCCTGCGCATTCAGAATTTTCTTCCCGTAATGAACCGCCTTATGGAAAACATCCGAAAGGCTGCTCAGGGCGATGCAATACTCCAGCGTCCATCGAGGTGAAGTAAATCCTCGGATAGACCCAGTTGTATACTTACTATTTTTTTCTTCTTGCTTCTGTACAGATTGAGTTTCTTTTTCGTTGAATTCCTTATTGTGTGTTACCGGATTGATAATATACTCCGGTTTTACATCACAATCCGTTACTACGGAAACCGGTATCCCAATATCTGCACCGTCTTTTCTCTCCATAATTCTACTATATCGAAGAAAAGCCGTGCTTCCAACATTTACAATAGATATACCGTATTTTTCCAATGGATAGCCTAGAATATCTGCAATGACAGGTATCAAAATATTCTCTGCATCGCCTTCGACCATTATGATACCTTTAGCAAAAAACAAATTAGCTTTTGTCGAGTCGAGAAAACGCTGGAGAAACAGGTAATCACCCCTTTGTAGCCCTGTTCGCCCCTCCGCCAAATCATATCCAGTGCCATTTTTCATTAAAATCAAATTCTTGAGGTTGATTTTTGATGCCAGAATAGGGCTATGTGTGGATATTATAATTTGAACATCGTTCTCGTTATATTCATTCTGGAGATAACTGATTAGCCGGAGTTGCGCTTGCGGATGCAAATGGGCTTCCAATTCTTCGATTAGAGCCAGTTTCAGGCCACCATCTGTATCATCCTTAAGGAGCAACAACTCCGCCGCAATAAATAGCAGATTCAATTCCCCAAGCCCGGGGTTGATCTCAGGAGCATTCAATGACAGGGACTCCAGTATAGCTTTTAGCTGAATATCCGAGGTTTTTAATTCTGCATCACTGGCTTGGCCTTTATCACTAAACGACTCTAAATTACTACGGATCGTCTGGAGAATGCGTTTTCCATCCGTATCACCTATAAAATAATCCTCAATGCGTTTGTTCGCATCTCGAAAAATATCGAGAACCGCATGTTCTTTTTTATCTTTGAAAACGGGGTGATTTAGAAGTATTTGCGAGATTCTGGAACCACGTCCGGATCTCATTTCCCGTTCGGCATCACGGAGCGGTTTCAAATAAACAGCTTTCAGCAATTCTCTTGCTTTTCCATCCATCGAAATTCCATCGTCTATATCGCCCACACGCAATTCCTGATAAATTTTATGTCCTTCTTTCCATGCGCGATAATGAAGTTCAAGCGTATATTCAATGCCATTCTCCGTTTGGTTGAATGAAAGATATTCGATAAAGTTCTTTGCTTCGTTCTGTGTAAAACCTGAAATCGTACAATCGATCTTGAACTCTGAGCACGCATCTTCGCCAACAGGCTTATAAAAATCCTCATCTGACGGCCGGATATACTCATTGCTCTGCGTCAATAAGACTAATTTTAATGCGTCAATTACGGCGGTTTTTCCCGAATCGTTTTCGCCAATCAGCGCGTTTAATCCCTTGTGAAAAGAAATTTGTAATCCAGGCTTGTTGTTCACCGATTTAAACTGACGAAAGTTATAAATTTTTAATTCTGCTACAATCATACTCTCACTTCCTTTCGACTATATACTTGCAATGAAGCTATAGCCTGCTAGAGATACACTGCTTATGGAGCACCCGAAGCAATGTGATCTTTTCAAAATTCGTAAAAGCTCCAATCGCCTCATTGACTTTTTCGTCTTCTACTGCTCCCCAATACTGAACTGTCTTTTTTAGAAATGCGTTCATTTTTTCTTCTTGGTGTACATTCTTCATATCTGCTACAATTGTTGGATCATTACAAACTATTTTGTGCACCCCTCTTAAGACAGTGTCCATTTGAGGTGGCGTAAAACATGCTATTGCAGCCATCAACTCATCGTCATCCTTTGCCATCAAATAGAACTCCATCTTTTGTGAAAACTGCATTGCTCTACTTTCTTCAGAAAGTGCTTTCTTGTACCGAGTATATATTTCCTGGGCAGGCGTTCCTTTAAGATATCTGCTCCAGATATTCACAGAATCAGCTTTTTTACGCATTTGATTGTCTCCACTTCATTGAATCCCTTATATGCACTCAAAGTCCACTTAAGTCCACTTCGTAAGTCAATCCTTCGGAGAGTTGCTCCTGCTTAAAGAAAATCGCCATATACCAGGGAAGATATCAGTTTGGCTTCTTCCTGATGGGCACTTTTTCGCAGCGTTCCATAATCATCAATCTGAAATAAGTTTTTTCAAAACACTTGCTAATAATCGGTATCTGTGCCCCAATTTTAAACGAGGTGTTTTAGGCTTGAAATTTTACTCATTCCAAGAAATTCACTCGGTGGTTTCATCCTCCTTGATTTCTACAGGTGGCAGCTCTATACCAAAATTACTGTGTCTCTCTAATGAGTGCAGTCCCGTTTTAATGAACGCCCATGAGCTACGGTAATCATCACATACGGAGAAAGATGACCCTTTCATAAAAAGAGTAAAGCCATCTGGATCATCCCCGTACTTCAAATCAAATTCCTCGGCACACCGAACCTTTTCCCATGCGGAAATATTCGTTTTCCCATGAAGGACATGATCAAGATTCAAGGAAAAATAGTACATACTATATGGAATGCCTGCGATTCTAGGGCAAGCAGAAAGTCGGTCGACATTCTTCCGCTTTCTCTTATTCCGATCCAAAATGCCCACACGGTTTGGTGTTTGAATTTGAGTTTCTGTGTAATGCGGTGGAGCACCATCTGCCATCATATTATCCTCTACAACCGCATTATCCGGAACAAAAACTCCATCCATATCGGTAAGGTGAACGATGCGGCAAATGTCGCTCTTCTTATAGATTTCACCCATAAAGGCTTTGACTTGATCCCATACCGCAGCCACAATTTTATCCGACGACGTAAAATCACGAGTCAGCACATCACCGTGAACAACTTGAAATTTCACCGTTGAGGATGAAAAAATACGGTTCAGAACTGTGGAGAGGCTGGTTTCATCTGTTGGACCTTCTACAATAAAGAGCATAACCTTCTTTTTAGCCATGGGACACCTCCGAGGACGTTTCCTCTTTCATAGAGATATTCTCCATACGCTTACCAACAACTCTCATTGCGTGGGCAATTTCAGACACATTGGTTTCCTCATACAGTGCTGCGTCATTATCGCTCCCAAGGATCACTTCACGCAGGTACATAGAACGAAGATTATTCGTGGCTCTCACACTTCTGATGCGTGTATAACGGTCATCATTTTTTGTCGTTGTAAAAACAATAGAATCGCTATCCAATGTTTCCAGAGGATAAAGATTGTGGGAAGTAAAAATCAACTGCCCCTTGCCCGAATTCTGGATAATGCGCAGCAATTCTCCAAGCAGATACTCATAGATACCAGAGTCCAATTCATCAATCGCAAGTGTGATGGATGGATTATTATATGCCGCAATCAGCAAATGCAAGATGGACGTGATTTTCTTAATGCCTTCAGATTCATACTTCAAAGGCAGTCGATGCGTTTCTCCATTCGCACAGAGAAGTTCGCGCGCCAGCTGAATTTTTATACCCTGATTTCCATCTTCCATCAGCTCAGTGCCAAGTTCTACAAGTGTCAATTTCACACCCGGAATGATTTTGCAGAGAACCATACTGATAGTCGATATAACCTGCTGGACAATCTCCAAGAGATTACTCGGAATCGTCGTTGGTCGGTCAATTGGCAGCGTAAACATACCACCCGCCGTTTCTGTTCTGAAATTGACAGGAATTGCTGCATCTAACGAAATAAGTCCATTATTGCGGTTTAGAATAACAAAGAAAGATGTCTTTGCGAAATATGCGATCTCAAATAATGGTTCAACGTCGTTATCGTTTTTCTGTGCGGCATCGTGGAGCATCTTTAAAAATTCAGGAGAGAACAAAAAGGAACGATGCTCCTTTTGGCACAACAGTTTAGTGACACGAAGTTCATTCACCTTTGCACTCTGTTTTGTACCAAATAGAGAATCCAATTTAACCTGCGGCAGAAACACGGCGTTCTCCGCCTCATGGGTACACTCAAAAATAGTCTTAATTCGAGAGGTCTTTTCCGGAGCACTGCTGGGCGTAACACACTTGACCGATTCATCAATCGTGTCTCTGCTCAGAATAGCAGAATAGATAAACCGTCGCCTGTATGACACGCTGCCTTTATCCAGTTTGAGAATACTAAACTCAAATTGCAGCTCTGCCTGCTCCTGTCCATAAGAAATGCAGTCAGACAATTCAGTTCCTACTTTCTGACCGCACAGCAGCGTCTTCAAAATCTCCAGCGCATCAATAAACGTAGTCTTACCCGATCCATTCTGACCATAAATTCCAAGAACATCTGCTTTGGGCGCAAAAATATCTTCACCATAATTGCAGGGGAAACGAATTTCTCCGGATTCCACGTTTCTGAAATTTCTGATAGCAGCCCGTTGAATCCGAACAATCGGCATTTCGCTCACAGATACCACCTCCGATTTTAGTATACCAACTTCTTCGGAAAATAGCAACACGAATTTCGAAAATCGAATATTAAATTCAGTAATCTTGTTTATATTTCAATTTCCGTTCCCCGCATTAGTCACAATCAGCTTTGTCGCGTCGTCTTTGGTCACACTCCACCCACTCTTCCAGTGTGAGCGGCGTGTAATCCGAATACATGCAGAAGCAGTTGATCATCTGGCACGGCACTGGCTGCGCTGTTTTCTGATGGGCACTTTTCCGCATCATAGCTCTGGTCTCTGTACTGAACCGATCCACCAGCACCTGATCTTCCGACTTGTGGATATGCCCATGCAGCATGTAGGTCAGCGGTGTTCCATCTGCCCCACGCCGAAACTGGCCGTTATAGCAGAATACCGGATAGTGCATTAACACGATTTTTCGCTTATTGTCATGGATCTCCGCATAATCCTTGATCTTCAAAAATCTCAACATTCTCCTGTCGTCCCATTTTCACACCTTCTTATGTTCAGTTTCACCCTTCAGCCACTGCGCTGCAGCCTCCGGCTCTCGCATCACCCACAAGTAAAATTGCCGTACCAAATACAGCAGAATCTGCTCATGGAGCAGTTGATCCGGCATCAGAAGCAGCCCTGCAAAGGCATTTGCTTCCAAATCCTCCTGCGTTCTTCCTGTTTCATCCCCTGTTGCCGAATTCATGGATGTACTTTTCGATATGGATGTGCACCACATCGTATTTTCCAAATGCACTATAAAGTGCCGCAAATGCGGAGGAGCTGACTGCAGCAAGTCCCCCTGATGTCAAGATAGGGACAAAAAATTCTCAAAAAAAGCAAAAAAATAAGCCCCACAAGGCTTTTCTGACAATTCTTTGAATCATCAGGGCCTTGTAGGGCTATCCGTTATCTTATGCTATTTTATTTTCACACTGCCTGTAATGGGGTGTTCTCCATTGTTTCCTTAAACTGCTCAACTGTCATCTTTGCTTTTGCCGCAGCACGCTCCAGCGGTAAATCACCCTCTCGAACAAGCTGAACCAGCATCCGAATCTCGCCAATTCCGATGCCTTCGATTCTGCCTTCCTGACGGCCTTCTTCACGGCCTTCAGCTCTTACGCCTTGACTAAGATTGCACACTTCAAGCACCTCTCTTTCCAGTTCTTCGCTCATTGCAACGCCAAACTCTTCTTCCAGAATCTTCTTTTTCTCCGAACCTGATCTTGTGGAAGATAACAGCACTTCCATAAATTTCAGGATTCCCTTATGATTCTCCGTCCCTGGCTTGCCTAAACAAATCATTACGACACTCATCAAATCGTAGTTTTCGGTTTCTTCCTGCGCTTCTCCAATCAACTGTTCGGGTTTGATGGAGTACCGGGTAAGCGTATTTTCAAAACCATCTGACGGCTGAGTACAAATCCAGATGGAGTAGACCTTACGAATCTTCCCATATTCAGATTTTGTAAAAATCGGACCGTGCTGTGCAGAAATCATTCTGCTACAATAATAGATTGCCCGTTTCGTCAATGGGTATCCCGGCTTGAATTTTGTCTGTGCTTCCACATTGATAATCAGACGAATGACTTCTTCCTGTTCTGCACTGTCCGCAGATTTCGGTGCGATTGCGTCAAAGCGAACATCGTAGAACAATGTTCCCTCGGTCAGCGTAGAGTCCTCGTTGTTACTACCCTTGATTACATCTGTTGACTTTTTGGGTCTGTTCGTATCATCGACATGAACACCAACAGAGCCAACCTCCGGGGTTCCCTCGATGTATTTCTCAACAATATCATCTACGGTGCAATCGCTGTATTCATTCACACAGCCTTTCATGATCTGTGCCAGAATCTGTTTGTTTGCCAACAGCTTTTTCGCTGTTCTGTCATACCTCGAATCATACTCTGTCTGATCTATCGTGTGGGCAAGCTGATTTTCCACCGTGCCTTGTTTTTCCATCGGCATTCACTTCCTCGCAGTAGATTCAACAAGAGCGTAAACTCTCCTATCGTACTTCCATCTTACCATAATTCACCGCCCATATCAAGCAACCAACTGTAAACTTTCCTTGCACGGAGTTGTCCATATTATTGCATTCTTCGCCACTGTTATATCATAGGCAACTAATTATTTCAGAACCCACTAATGTGAGATTCACATTTCAGTCAGTACTCTCCCGTTTTCTATCTGCATCGCATCCGTTATCTTAAACGAAATAAGTCGCTGCTGTGGAAAAGCTCTTCCGATCAGCCGATAGGACATTTTCTTGTCCCACCCAGAATCCCCGTAAATCATGCGAACCAATGCCATAATAGTTTTTCTGAAGTTCATACGAAGAAGTCTGTTCATCATTATCCGTGGAAACACGGATATATAAACAGCAACAAACCCACGGCGGATCGCACAAAGGCAATCCACCGTAGGCTTGAACTCTCCTGCAATCTTTATTTGCTGCTCCTTTTTGTGGGTCAAAACAGAGCTTCCAAAAGCCACCTACATATAACCCTCAGGATTTCCCGCTTCTTGCAGTTTTTCAACAAATAAAACATTTGAAGGACAACTCAAGCCGTCAAAACCATTTAGTTATCGTAGGTTTTCTTGGTTGACCCTATGCGGTTGTCAAGTAAGGAACAAAAAATTTTACAAAAAAAAAAAAAACAAGCCCTACAAGGCTTTCAGTCGGTTTCAAACCGATCTGAACCTTGTAGGGCTTGACTGTTTGCTCTATATAATTCTTATTTTATACCGCCTGCAGTGGCGTATTTTCCAAGATTTTCTTGAACTCTTCTACTGTCATTCCAGCGTCTTCCGCTGCTTCTTCAATCGTCACACGGCCCTTTCTCACCTGCTTAACCAGCATCTGCATCTCACCAATGCTAATGCCTTCGGCCTTTACCCCCTGACTAAGGTTGCACATAACAAGCACCTCTCTTTCCAGTTCTTCGTTCATTGCAACGCCAAATTCTTCTTCAAGAATTTTCTCTGGGACTGCTCTGGTCGAATGGAATAACGAACCAGAGTGTTTTGGAACTCCTTGGTTTGGTGTGTACAAACCCAGATGCAGATTCCTCATCCCAAAAGCCAGGCGATGACATTCACAACTTTTATGCCATCGTAATTTCCGAGTAAAAAACGATCCAGTGTCAGGACAATCTTTTCATAGTTATCCTGAATATCATACGCAGAACATCAAATTATTTTCCCGTTTCGGAAACTTTTATTTTATCGGGTTCAATATTTTCCAATTTCAGAAACGCATCAGATACGAGGCACGGAAAAGTGCTTAACTCCAGCTCCACCAAAGCAAATCTGTTCGCATGGGTAGAAACTCTCAACCTGTACCGCTCCCATTCCTACGGAATGAAACACCCTCATAGCCGAAAAGATTTACGAATATCAAGCTGACAGATGTAAAAAATTCAACATCCCGCTTCCGCAGTGAAGTACCCGATTTTCCTTCATCGCTGTAAATGTCCTGCAAATTCCAGTTTTCCGTTTCTCTATGCCGCTATATATGCAAAAACTCACGGCATAACAGACCTTGTAACAGGCGTATGCGAAACAGATTTTTCTGGTTATCCGGATTGTCGTGATATTTTCGTTAAATCTCTTAACGTTACAATCAATCTTGCTATGGATTACAATTTTGTTATCCACACACCGCTTATGTGGCTGAATAAGGCTGAAACTTGGAAAATGGCTGACGATTTGGGTGTACTTGACACTATTTACAACGAAACACTTACTTGTTATAACGGCGTACTCGGCGAAGGCTGCGGACACTGTCCGTCATGCACGCTCAGAAGACGCGGTTACGAACAATATATGGAGATGAAAAAATGTACGAAGTAAAAAAAAGATTTGAAATAAGTGCGGCACACAGGTTAGACCTTGACTACGACTCAAAATGCACGAATTTTCACGGTCATAACTGGATAATTGACGTATATCTTCAAAGTGAAACTCTTGACAAAAACGGTATGGTTCTTGATTTTACACACATCAAACGCAAAATTCAAGACAAGTTTGACCACAAGGTTATTAATGAAGTTGTACCGTTCAATCCTACTGCCGAAAACTTGGCGAAATACATTTGCGATGAGCTTGCACCATTCTGTTATCGTGTTGACGTACAGGAAAGTCAGGACAACATTGCAAGCTACATCAAAGATGATGTTAAAATAAAATTGTTATAAGGAAAATCAAAATGAAAGTAATCGAAATAAATATATAACCGAATCCACATGCACGGATAGAGATATGGAATAGCTTAGAGAAAACCTAGAATC
>ENA-USYV01002335-USYV01002335.1-human-gut-metagenome-genome-assembly--contig:-NODE-2335-length-15603-cov-33.824037_pt1 | contig 15603 bp, 13 predicted proteins | sample MGYA00250066_ERZ773514 | MGnify/ENA primary metagenome ERZ773514 (study PRJEB29103, sample SAMN06112049) | human gut metagenome | biome: human gut; feature: ankylosing spondylitis patient; material... | reverse complement strand
TTTATTTGTATTTGACAGAACAAACTCCTTTTCCCCCTTATCCGTTTTATGAATTATGGTTTCCATCCATATTGTTGAATACTTAAATATTTCCGGGTACTTTGTAATAAGCTCTCTGGACATTGTTGCCACATCTTTTGCTGTAGTATAATGATCATCCGAATCAGTAAGACCGCAGCAGTCTATAAAGTTTGTATTATTCATACCAAGTTTCTTTGCTCTTGTATTCATTTGTTTTACAAATTCTTCCTCACTTCCTGCAATATGTTCTGCCATAGCAACTGAAGCATCATTACCGGAAGCGATGATTATACATTTTATTAAAGTTTCCACATTCTGTTGTTCACCTTCTTCTAAAAAGACCTGTGACCCACCCATGCTTTTAGCTTTTGCACTTGTTGTAACCATATCCCCTAACTTTATTTTGCCACTATGTTTTAGTGTTTGCCCCTTGCGGTACAAACACTAAAGATTACAGCCTGTTTTAAATGCATCTTTGATGCATGAGGCTGTAATCTGACAAAAATTTAATTCTTTGGCGTATAGCCTGACAGCAAGTGTCAGGCTTACGGATTTATTTTGCCACTATGTTTACAATTCTTCCCGGTACATAAATTTCTTTTATGATGTTCTTTCCGTCAAGTCTGTCGCCAAGTGCTTCTTTTGCTCTCGCAAGTACATCGTCTTTGGCATCGTCTTTTCCGATTGAAAGTGTTACTTTTGTCTTTCCGTTTATCTGAACGGCTATCTCTACGGTTGACTCTACTGCTGTGATCGGTGTCTTTAAATCATGCGCAATATTACTGATCAGTGTCTTATTTTCTTTTTCACCCTCGATCTTTTCCTCCGCATTGTCTTTTAAGCGCAGACGCATCTCCTCAAACGATCTGCAGAGTTCACCGATCTCATCCTTGCTGTCCGATTCCACGGAGAAATCAAGATTACCATCTTTGATATTCTGTGCTGCCGTCTGCAGTTTTCTGATCGGATTGATCATGCTCGTATACATCCAGATGGTTAACATTGTCGCTGTCAGCACTAGAATGAGAATAATGGAAACTAATACATCAATGAGCAGTTTCTTTACCTCAGGAACAGTCTCCTCTAAAATTGTAACGATAAATGCACTTCCCGCACTTCCATCCTGAAACTGGAAATCGATCTGCTTGATCAGCACCTGTTCATCACCGTCAATGTAAGTTCCGGCATCCTCATCTTTCACAGTATCCCCATAGGATGGCAGCTGTGTCAGAAGTGAAATACTTGCATCCTCGCCAATGTAAATCAGCTCCTTATCTTTTCTTACGATCAGATAGGAACTCTTCTCCTCTAAAGTCTGATTAAGTTCATCTAAATAATCCTGATCTTCCAGTCGCGCCGGATCATCCTTCGCCGTATCTTTCAGTTCTTTGAAACATTCTTTGGTAAAGCGGCTCAGGAGCTGCATAGAATTTGAAAAATAACTATAATTATTTTCCGTGATCCCATAAGTCTGCTCAATCGCTTTTACCTGGATACGCTGAAAACTGAAAAGTGCCGCCATCATCAGCACGATCGGGACAAAAATAATAATACAAAAAGAAATAATAATTTTGGATTTCAGTTTCATTGTAATCTCCCTGCCATAAAAAATGGTCATAAAAGCATCTTTATGATTTCATAAAAATACCTTTATGACCTATTATAACATGAAAAAATACAAATCCCATTTATTTTATATAAAATTGTCTAAACTTTTTGTGAAACCGGATCTGTCTTTTCACTTAAAATCTTCGAGGAAATTTATTTCGAGGAAATTTATTTCGAGGAAATTTATTTCCTTATAGATATTTTTTTAATGTATCAGCCTTATCAACTGCCTCCCACGGAAGGTCTAAGTCTGTACGTCCGAAATGTCCGTAAGCTGCTGTTCCACGGTAGATCGGTCTTCTTAAGTCAAGCATCTTGATGATACCTGCCGGACGAAGGTCGAAGTTCTCACGAATGATCTCAACTAACTTCTCATCGGATAATTTACCTGTTCCGAAAGTATCTACCATAACGGATGTCGGCTGTGCAACACCGATCGCATAGGATAACTGGATCTCACATTTCTCTGCAAGACCTGCTGCTACGATGTTCTTTGCAACGTAACGTGCTGCATATGCTGCAGAACGGTCAACCTTTGTGCAGTCTTTTCCAGAGAAAGCTCCGCCGCCATGACGTGCATATCCGCCGTAAGTGTCTACGATGATCTTACGTCCTGTTAAACCTGCATCTCCGTGTGGTCCGCCGATTACAAAACGTCCGGTCGGGTTAATGAAGAACTTGGTATCTGCATCGATCATATCTTCCGGAAGGATCGGATCGAAAACATATTTTTTGATGTCTGCATGAATCTGCTCCTGTGTTACATCATCATCATGCTGGGTAGATAATACAACTGCCTCAAGACGTACCGGTTTTCCTGCCTCATCATACTCTACGGAAACCTGTGTTTTTCCGTCCGGTCTTAAGTAGGTTAATGTACCGTCTTTTCTTACTTTTGTGAGCTGTAATGCCAGTTTGTGTGCTAAAGAGATCGGATATGGCATTAACTCCGGTGTCTCGTTGGTTGCATAACCAAACATCATACCCTGATCACCAGCTCCGGTATCAAGATCATCTGTCAGGGCCCCCTCTTTTGCTTCTAATGCTTTATCAACACCCATTGCAATATCCGGTGACTGCTGGTCAAGTGCTACCATAACTGCACATGTATTTCCGTCAAATCCTGTCTTGGCATCGTTGTAACCGATCTCATTTACCGTTTTACGAACGATTGCCGGGATATCTAACTGTGCTTTTGTGGTGATCTCTCCGGTTACTAAAACGAAACCTGTACAGCTTGCGGTTTCACATGCAACACGGCTCATTGGATCTTCTGCCATACATGCATCTAAGATTGCGTCAGAGATTGCATCGCAGACTTTGTCAGGATGTCCTTCTGTTACGGATTCTGATGTAAATAATCTTTTTTCCATTCTTTTGCTCCTTTTTCTGATAGTGTTTTTGCGTTTTCGCAAAAAAAATCCACTTGCGAAAAACAAGTGGAAGTGATATCTGTAAATCAATCATCAAATCCTCTTATTGTTCGAACATATATACTGTAACGTACAATTCGCTCAGGTTGGCACCTTCCGTAGAGGGGTTGCCGTGACTTCACAGATCCTTTGTATCTCCATCACTCTGAATAAGAAAATTCTAAAAGTTATTAAGTTATAAAACTCACAGTGACTAACATACACCTGTTTTTCTAAAATGTCAAGGTATAATTTCTTAACCTTTTGCACAAACCCGATTGACTTTCAAATATGAAAATTCTATACTATACTTAATTATAAACGTACATATAATAGAATGCATGTTCCGCGGACATTCTGTTATCATGAATGAAATGGGGTTTTTTATGAAAAAGGTAACAGTCAACAAACTTGAACCCGGCATGATTACTGCCGAACAGATTCTGACAAAGAACGGACAGATGATCGTTGATAAAGGTGTCACACTTACAAGACCACTTATCATGCGTCTTTCTTTTTACTGTGTTTTAGAGGTCGGTATTGAAGATCCGGATGAACCAAAAGAACCGGAAACACCACATTTTATTCCGGCTTATTCCCAGAAGGTAAAAGCCTCGAAAGAATTTCAGACATTCCAGTTTGATCATTCTTTCGTATTGAACTCCTTAAAGTCTTCCATGGAAGGCTATGTTTTTCATGATCAGCCGCTTGACACAAATGATCTTCTTGACCAGACAGTTAAACTGTTTAATTCCTGTAAAACATCACTTGAGCTTTTTGATATGCTGCACAATATGCGTGCTTACGATGACAGCACTTATGCACATTCTTTAAATGTAGCTCTGATCTGCCGGCGTATCGGTAAATGGCTGAAAGTAGATGCTGACACTTTAGACACTTTAACACTCTGTGGTCTTTTGCATGATATCGGGAAATTAAAGATCCCGGATGATATTTTAAATAAACCAGGCAAATATACAGACGAAGAATTTGATCTCGTCAAAAGACATACAAAATTTGGCTATGAATTATTAAAACCGCTGCAGATCGATCCTCATATTAAAAAAGCTGCCCTGCTTCATCATGAGCGTTGTGATGGATCAGGTTATCCGCTGAAAGCGACCCAGAAAGACTTAGATGACTGCTCAATGATTGTTGCAATCGCCGATGTTTACGATGCCATGACTGCCGCGCGTTCTTACCGCGCTCCTCTTTGTCCTTTCCAGGTCATTGAACGATTTGAGCAGGAAGGTCTTCAGAAATATAAACCAAAATTTATCCTTACCTTTTTGCAGCATATCGCATCCACTTATCAGAACAACCGTGTTCTTTTAAGCAACGGACAGAGTGCCAATATTGTGATGTTAAACCAGCAGCATCTCGCAAGACCGATCGTACAGTTAAACGACAACTCCTGTATTGATCTCTCTACACGTCTTGATCTGCATATTCAGAGTATTCTGTAAGTAAAAAAGAAGCACCGCAGAGGTTCTGCGGAGAACGATCACAGTTTCTGATCGTTCTCCAGCAGATTTGCCTCTTCGAGTGCTTCTTTTGCTTCTTCTTCCGTTTCTTCCGGTGTACCATTCTCTACCGGTATCTTTCCAATGTACATAAACAGGCGTGCCACAATCAATGGTACAAATCCTATAAAAGCACCATATGCCCCATATGTATAGACGGATACGCAGCCAATGCATGCACCAACAAAAAATGAGAGTACCGTCATCGTATACATGATTCCTTTTCTCCGGAATTCCGGATCTTTTGTCAATACAAACTGTGTCCATGCGAGCAGCGACTGTTTAAAATTATTCGTAGTAAAAATGCTTGCACTGTTATACCCCGATGCGCCGGAATAACTGCCCCACTGAAATGCCGAACAGAAAAATATCGGGTAAAGGCTCACAACCGCAGACATCCCCTCCGGAATCATCGCTGTAACGGTGAGTCCTGCTGCGTCTACCCAGAGCACCAGCTTTCGCATATCCAGTTTCGTAAAATTCGTCAACAGATAAGAAATCACGATCGCACTTCCGAAAATAAGAAATGCTAAAAATCGTATCCCCACTTCTGCAAAATTTTTTCCGGTGAGCGCCGCCGCCATCTCCATGACATTTCCGGTCTGTGCGGAACCAAAATTTCCTGCATGCAGCAATATCGCATAGGTTCCCAGAAATCCTCCAACCAGTGTAAGATTCCAGTGAAGGATCATATCAAGTTCTTTTTGAAATATTCTTCTCATCGTTCTCCCTCTTCCCTTAAAACGCTATCATCATGAATGTCTGCGCGCAAAAACTGCCATGGTAAAAGACGTCTCCCATACCCGGAAACGCCCTCTCCATGGCAGCTTCTACATCGTAGTCCCTGCATAACAGCTCTTGTTTAGCAGCTTCTACATAATAGTCCCTGCATAGCAGCTCCTGCATGACAGTTTTCCCTGCCATGTTTTCAACTGCTATGACACTTTCAGTGTAAACTTCTGTATCTCTTTCTCTGTGCTTACTTTCTCGATCACAGCCCCCAGTGATGCGAGTTTCTTTTCAAATTCTTCATATCCACGTTCAATATAGTAGATATCGTCTACCACCGTGATGCCTTCCGCCGCAAGTCCCGCGATCACAAGAGCCGCTCCGGCACGCAGATCCGGTGCATTGACACGGGCTCCGGTATAATTCTCAATACCACCGATGATCGCTATATTGCTCTCTACTTTAAAGTTGGCACCCATGCGCGCCAGCTCACCGACATATTTAAAACGGTTTTCAAAAATACTCTCCGTAACGGTGCTCGTACCCTCCGAAATACCTAACACAACCGCGATCTGTGGCTGCATATCTGTCGGAAATCCCGGATACGGGAGCGTCGTAACCTGTGTGTGATGCAGTGGTTTTGAGGATACCACACGCACCGCATCATCAAACTCTTCCACCTCACATCCGATCTCAAGCAGCTTCGCACTGATTGCTTCTAAATGCTTCGGGATGACATTCTTTACGGTGACATCTCCCTTTGTCGCTGCTGCTGCAAGCATAAATGTTCCGGCTTCGATCTGATCCGGGATGATAGAATATTCTGTCTTGTGCAGTTTTTCAACACCAACAATCCGGATCACATCTGTACCGGCGCCTCTGATATTTGCACCCATGCTGTTTAAAAAATTGGCTGCATCAACAACGTGAGGCTCTTTTGCCGCATTCTCCAGCGTTGTCTTACCCTCTGCCATGGCTGCTGCCATCATAATGTTGATCGTTGCACCGACAGATACCTTATCCAGATAAATATGTGTACCTTTCAGCTGCTTTGCATCTGCAACCACCAGACCATGGCGGATATCTACCGTCGCACCAAGTGCCCGGAATCCTTTCAGGTGAAGATCAAACGGACGGCTTCCGATATCACATCCACCCGGAAGAGCTACCTCCGCATGTTTATATTTTCCAAGGAGTGCTCCCAGCAGATAATAGGATGCTCTGATCTTACGGATATATTCATTGTCCACAACCAGATTGTGAATAAATGATCCGTTCATCTTTACTGTATGCGCATCCAGTCTGTCTACCTTCGCACCAATATCACTGATTGCATTTAACAGCACATTGATATCTCTGACATTTGGTAAATTTTCTATTGTAACGGTCTCATCCGTCATAACCGCCGCAGAAATAATGGCAAGCGCAGCATTTTTTGCTCCGCCGATCTCCACTTCTCCGACTAACGGATTGCCTCCTTTAATGACATATTGTTCCATACCACACCTCTATGAACCTTTTCATACAAACACATAATTATAGTTGCTATTATGTGCTTTTGTCAAGAATTATATCACAGTTTCAATTTTGTTGTAAATATGCAGATATTCCCAAAAATGCCCTTCATTTCCGCACACTTCCGTTCAACTTTTATCAGTTACTGATGTACTTCAACGGATTGACTGCAGCCCCTCCGATGTATATTTCAAAATGCACATGTGGTCCTGTGGAACGTCCGGTACTTCCGCTCAGTGCGATCGGTTCCCCCTGCTCCACCTTCTGGCCGACTTTCACCAGCAGCTTGCTGTTATGTGCATACCGCGTCAGTCTTCCGTCCGCGTGGCTGATCACCACATTATTGCCGTATCCACCGTTATAAGATGCCTGGATCACAGTTCCCGCACAGGATGCGTACACGGTTGTTCCAATCGGGCATGCCCAGTCCACACCTTTATGCATTCTTCCCCAGCGTCTTCCAAATCCTGATGTAAACCTTCCACCGGCAAGCGGCTTAATGTATGTCGGCGGCACGATCGTTCCACGCTCCACAACTGCTGCCTTCGCTGCCGTCATGATCTTTTGGTGCGCTAACTCTCTGCTCACTTCAGCACCGTTTTCATATACAACAATATCGTTTCTCTCACGATGACCTGCCACGCCCTCTTCTAAAACTTCCTCCTGATTGGTATACCAGGAATCATTTTCCTTAATGACAGGTTCCTCCTCATAATCTTCCTCGTAAACTTCTCCCACAGTCAGCCTGATCTTTAAATCCGGTTCCGGAACCGCAATGATAAGCTCCTGTCCTTCCCGCAGTGAGTCTGCATTCTCAAGTCCGTTCAATGCCATAATATCTGCCACTTTTGTATCATGGTCAAGTGCGATCACAGAGAGACAGTCACCACTCTCTACTACATATATTTTATTCGATTCTTTCTCTTTTGTTACTTCAGCAGCGGCATCATCCGCAGTGGTAAACGCATCTGACTGCACATAATTCTCATAGACCTCAATATTTTCCACAAATGCCATATCAAGGACACCCGTTTCATAAAAATCTGCTACATCCGATGTCACGGCATCTAAAAGCTGCGTTGCAGACTCTAAGGAAACGCCCGCAAGCGACGATGCCTGCATATCCTGCGTTTCTTTCTCCCCGGTTTCCGCCGGATCGTCTTCGTTTTCTGCCTTTTTCAGATCAGCCGTTAATATTCCACCGATCTGTCCCTCCAACGTCTGATATACAACAGTATAGGCATTGTCTTCATCCGTTTTTTTTCTGACCTGATTCAGAAAATCTGACACTTCATCCAATGTCTTAAAATTTCCACGGTAGGAACCGATCGCAACCGTATAGGCACGCTCCCTGCTCTCAATCGTCTTCTCTGCTAATATCTTTTTTAACTGTTCTTCCAGCGTTTCTTTCTTTTCTAAACGCACAAACGGTTTCTTTTCTGTTTTTACAGACCATTCATAATCCATGCATAAACGGCTTGCAGATTCTTCTGCCAGTTTTCTTCTTGCCTGAAGGATTACATCCTTCACATCGACATTTTCCGCCACATACCCGACAAATGTTCCGTCTACATACACGCCCTGATAGTTCTGTCCTAATGCCGTCTGCTGCGAAAGCGCACTTCCTGCCAGTATGATAAGGAATCCGCCAGCAGCAATGATGCCGGACAGCATTTTTTTATCTTTTAATCTTTTGTTCATCCTCTGACTCTTTCATTCCATTGATGTGATTTTACAAAGATTCTTTTTGAATTTGCGCCACGATCTTTTCGATCGTCTGTTCCACGTTCAGGCCATCCTCCGCGATCGTGATGTCCGCATATTTTTCATATAGAACAACTCTCTCATCATACAGGTCTTTTAACGTCTGTCCGTCTTTTAAAACAACGCCCCTGCCTTTAATATCTGACAGTCTGCGGTCGATATCCGCATAATCTAATTTTAAATAGATCACAGTTCCGATCTGCCTTAAGTGCTCCATTGCCTCTTTTCCATATACGACACTTCCCCCGGTAGCAATGACCGAATGATGTGCTTCTATTTCACTGTTGATACGGTTTTCCACTGCAATAAATCCGTCCGGCCCCTCTTCTGCAATGATCTCACGCAGTAACTTTCCTTCTTTCTCCTGAATCACCAGATCCGCATCCACAAACTGGAACCCAAGTACTTTTGCCAATATGACTCCGACAGTACTTTTTCCAACTCCGGGCATCCCGATCAGTACGATATTGTCTTTTTTCATCTGTTTTCTCCCGCTATAAACTTCCCATTTTCATAAAAAAACGTCGAAAGACTGTGCTTTCGACGTTTTCTTTTTACTCTGTTGCCTGCTCCGTCGTGCTTTCTGTCTCTGTATCTTTTATAGTTGTAAACAGGTTATCGAAATTCACGTCATCCCAGACTTTTTCTTTCACTGCCCACTCGATGCCCTCTTTCCATCCATCGAGCGTCTCATCATACAGATCATCTTTGCGCTGCTCAATAATGCTCTGACGTGTCTCCTCTGTTGCATCCTCGTCCACTTCTTTATCAAGACGTGCCACAAAATAAGAGCTGTCGCCATCGATCAGATCTGTTACTTCGCCTTCTTTTAAATTTTTCAATGCTGCTAAAAGATTGTCATCCACAGAATCATCTTCCTGCGTAAAAGTACCGGTGCTTACCGTATAGCCTGCATCCTCTGCCGCCGCATCAAGACCATCTTCCTTCGCTGCTTTTGCAAAGTCAGCTACCTTTGCTGCAAGCTCCTCTTTCTCTTCATCTGTGTAATCTACCGTATTGCCACTCTCATCCTGATGTGTCGTCTTAGAAATGCCCACATAACTGTATGCACCCGTTTTTGCTTCCTCATCTGTCACATTGGTATCTGCGCCTGCAACGATTGCTGCTTTCATTTTACTCTGGATCGTCTCTAATGTAAGGTATTCCTCCACGATCTCCTGCGTCGCACCAAGTGCATTGATTGCATCTTTGCTGTTATCTTCCATAAACTGTGCTGCCGCTGCGGTGATCGCTGCTTTTTCATCGTCTGTAATGCTGACATTATACTCATCCATATGAAGCTGTAACACGTACATATCTTCTAAGGAGTCCATCACGCTGTCTTTAAAATTATCCTGCCCGGTCGTTCCATTTCCATATAAATCGGATGTCCAGACATTTTTTCCGAAATATGCGGTATAAAAATCATCTGCTCCCGCCTGACCAAATCTTGCTGCAAAGTTTGCGACTCCAAGTTTGACCGGCTCTCCGTTTAAAGTTGCCACTGTTTTATCTTTATTGACTCCGCCACAGCCTGTCAGTACAGATAAAGCCATAGCGCTGCTTAACAATAATGCGGTAATTTTTCTGCTGTTCATATATTCCTCCCAGTGCCCTCTTTTTCCGATATGGGCAGTCATTCAGTTTATTATAATTCGTTTTGTAAAAAGCCGCAAGTTATTTTTCCATCAGCATCTCCCCTGCACGCTGCAAAAATGTTTCCATCACATCTTTTGCTTCCACATATTTTTCCCTGGTATTCAGTTTCAGGAAATAGGTAAAATATGGTTCCTTTGCATCCATGGTAAACTTCACATGTTTGTCAAAGGAAGCGGTAAACTCCGGAATTGCCGCCACATTGATCTTCGCTTTCTCATACAGGGTGAACCGCAGTGTATCACCTTTCTGTGCAATATCTGTAAAGTAAAGATGATGTGCCATGGATTTTACCCTTGCAATATAAAGCAGATTTTCGACAGACTTTGGCGGATCTCCAAACCGGTCGATCAGTTCTTCTAACATTTCTTCTGACTCATCTGCCGTCTCAATGCCTGCGATGCGCTTATAAATGTCAAGTTTCTGCATCTCATTCGGAATGTATCCCATCGGAATATACGCATCAATATCAATATCGATCGAGGTATCAAAACTTTCCGCAACATCCATACCTTTTGCTTCCTTCACTGCCTCGTTTAACATTTTGCAGTAAAGATCGTATCCGACCGCCTCCATATGTCCATGCTGCTCTGCGCCGAGCAGATTTCCTGCACCACGGATCTCAAGATCACGCATGGCGATCTTAAAGCCACTTCCAAGTTCCGTATACTCCTTGATCGCAGCAAGTCTTTTTTCTGCGATCTCTTTTAACATTTTATCCCTGCGGTACATTAAAAACGCATACGCCGTCCGGTTGGACCTGCCGACACGCCCGCGGAGCTGGTAGAGCTGCGACAGTCCCATATTATCGGCATCGTGGATGATCATTGTATTGACATTTGAGATATCAAGTCCCGTCTCAATGATTGTTGTAGAAACAAGTACATCGATCTCTCCGTTGATAAAACGGTACATGATGTTCTCTAACTCTGTCTCTTTCATCTGCCCGTGCGCATAGGCAACGTTCGCCTCCGGCACAAGCTCTGCGATCTTTGCTGCCACATCTGCGATCTCCCGTACACGGTTGTATACATAATATGCCTGTCCTCCACGGGAGAGTTCCCTGGAAATTGCCTCACGCACCAGTTCTTCATTATATTCCATCACATACGTCTGGATCGGCACACGATCCATCGGCGGTTCCTCTAACACACTCATATCACGGATCCCGATTAGGCTCATGTGCAGTGTCCTTGGAATCGGTGTTGCCGTGAGCGTCAGAACATCAATATTGGTCTTTAACTGCTTGATCTTTTCCTTATGCGTCACACCGAAACGCTGTTCCTCGTCAATGATCAGAAGCCCAAGATCTTTGTATACTACGTCTTTTGAAAGCAGTCTGTGCGTTCCGATAATGATATCAACACTTCCTTTTTTCAGCGCCTCCACCGTCTTTTTCTGCTCCGCACTGCTCCGGAAACGACACAAAAGATCAATGTTGACCGGAAAATCTTTCATACGCTGCACAAAGTTATTGTAATGCTGCTGCGCTAAGATCGTTGTCGGCACTAAAAAAGCGACCTGTTTTCCATCCTGTACTGCCTTAAAGGCCGCACGGATTGCGATCTCCGTCTTGCCGTAACCGACATCCCCACAGATCAGGCGGTCCATGATCTTTGTGCTCTCCATATCTTTTTTGGTCGCCTCGATTGCAAGCTCCTGATCCTCCGTTTCCTCAAACGGAAACATTTCCTCAAACTCTCTCTGCCAGACGGTATCCGGCCCGTAGACAAATCCCTCCTGATCCTGTCTCTGTGCATAAAGTTTTACAAGATCCTGTGCGATCTCTTTTACCGCACCGCGCACCTTTGTCTTTGTCTTATTCCATTCCTGTCCGCCTAATTTGTTCAGTTTCGGCTTCTTTGCATCCGCGCCGGCATATTTCTGGATCAGCTCTAACTGCGTTGCGAGGATATATAAGTTTCCACCACCTGCATATTCTATTTTGATGTAATCTTTGACCGTCTTATCGACCTCTATTTTTTCGATTCCACGGTAGATGCCAAGTCCATGATTTTCATGCACGACATAATCACCGATGTTAAGGTCGGTAAAACTTGCGATCTTTTCTCCCTCATAGGTACGGTGGTGCTTCTTTTTCTTCTTTTCACTGCCGAAAATATCGCTCTCTGAGATCACAACAAATTTAAGCAGCGGATATTCATAACCTTTTTTTATTTTTCCATAACCGGTCATGATCTCACCCGGTTTTACCTCGTGATCAAAATCTTCTGAATAGAATGCATTCAGTTCCTCCGCCATCAGGTCTTCTGCCAGCCGCTTTGCACGCGTCCTTGATCCGGAAAGTAAGATCACACGGTATCCGTTTTTCTTATAGCGGGTGAGGTCTTTGACCAGAAGATCAAAACTGTTATTGTACGGGTTGACGGTCTTTGAATCGATGACAAATTTTTCTTTGATATCCACATGGCTGTTTTTTAAGTCCAGCGCCACCAGGGAAATGCATGCCATCTTTTCCATTTTTGCCAGTATTTCTTTGCAGGAAAAAAGCTCCCGCATCTGTCCCGGCAGAATATATCCCTTTTCAAGACGCTGCTTCATGCTCTCAGAAAATTCTGTTTCCGTCACCATACCGCGCTCGATGGAACGTGCCAGTTCATCCACAAAAATAACGGTGTTCTCCCTGTTAAAATAATCAAGCAAGGACACCCGCTCCTCACAGAAATAGGACAGATATGCGTCAAGTCCCGCGCTGATGCCCAGTTCTCCCGCTTCCTCTGCGATCTGTGCTGCAGCACTTTTGGTGCGGTGCGCCTCCTCCGTTTTCATTTCTTTCCGGAGTTTTGCGGATACCTTGTCTGCTTCTTTTAAAATTCTTTTGATTCCCTCCTGCCGCTCCTCTGCCGTCAGAACAAGCTCGCAGGCAGGATAGATCGAAATCTCCTCCAAATTTTCAATCGAGCGCTGGCTTTCCGCATCAAAAGAACGGATGGAATCAACCTCATCCCCCCAGAATTCGATTCGAAACGGATTGTCTTCCGTCAGTGGAAAGATATCTAAAATTCCACCGCGCACGGAAAATTCTCCCATCGTTTCCGCCTGATAGTTCTTCTCATAACCAAGTTCCACCAGATGTTTTGTGAGTTCTTCCAGATTTAATATATCTCCGACGGAAACCTTTTTGACTTCCTGGATAAATTTTTCCGGCATTGGCATTGGATTCATTAGACCGTCAAACGTAGTTATTATGGTGCAGGATGACTCCTCCGCGAGCATTTTTAATGCATTGATACGCTCCGCGGTAAGCACATTTCCACGGATATCCGACTGGTAAAACAGGATATCTTTTGCAGGATAATATGCTGCCTTCGGATCAAAGAAACGATATTCTTCATAGATTTCTTTTGCTCTCTGCTCCTGAAACGTAACAATGATTCTGTTTCCAGAACCATTGTTTACACTATACATGATATGTGGTTTTGCCGCGTCAATACATCCTGAGATCTGTGCAATACCACGCAGATCATGCACCCCCGCACTTAAGGTTTCAAATTCTTTGAGCTCTTTCAAAGGTTCAGTAAAAGTTTTCATGATACTCTTTTTCACTCTTCCTTCTTTTTCACATTATAACGGTTCATCGCTGCATCCGTCTCACCGGTGATCATCATTTCTGCTGCCTCCACGGCATGCCCGATTGCCTTCTCAACTTCCGCGCGGTCTGCGGCATCAAAATGTCCTAACACATGATCTGCAAGATCCCATCCCGCCGGTTTTTCCCCGACACCGACTTTGATGCGCAAAAAATTCTGCGTCCCGGTCATCGCAATGATATTTTTGATTCCATTGTGCCCACCCGCACTTCCTTTTTTGCGGATGCGCAGATTTCCCGGCGCAAGGCTGATGTCATCATAGATCACGATCATCTCCTCTTCCGGATCCATCTTGTAATAATTGACCAGCTCCGCCACGCTCTCCCCGCTCAAGTTCATATAGGTCTGCGGTTTCGCCAGCACAACTTTCACCCCGTTTATGACACCTTTTCCACAGAGTGCCTTATGTTTTTTTTCACTGATACTGATATTATATTTCTCTGCAAGCGCATCCATGACATCAAATCCGATATTATGTCTGGTATGCTCATACTGTTTCCCCGGATTTCCGAGTCCTACGATCAAAAACATGTATTTCTCCATTTCTGTATCTTTTATCCACAGTGACCGGAATAAATCTTTCCATCCCATCTATTTTGCCTGATTTCGTCTGCGAATGATCTCTGCTGCAGATTTCAACTGCTCCTGATCGTTCACGCCCATGATATCCTCCGGGTCACTTAAGGCAAACGCATCTACTTTCAGTCCTTTATCCTTTATAATTGTCAGCGTATCCGGCAGATAATATTCGCCCTGTGCATTATTCGGCTGGATTTTTTCAAGTGCCTCTTTTAATTCCCTTGTATCAAAAATATACATACCGGAATTAATCTCATGCGATGCTCTCTCTTCCTCACTCGCATCTTTATGCTCTACACTTTTCACAAAATTACCGTCCGCATCACGGATGATTCTTCCATATCCTGTCGGATCTTCCACCATGGCAGATAATACAGTAACCGTATTCTTATTCTCTGTGTGATATTCTCTTAAACGCTTTAAGGTTTCTGCCGTGATTAAAGGCGTATCCCCAAACAGGATCATTGTCTGTCCCTCATCCCCCAAGAAATCTTTTGCACAACGCACCGCATGACCGGTTCCAAGCTGCTCCTCCTGTAATACAAAGTTTACTTCCTGATGCAGGATCGTCTCCCGTACCACCTCATATTTGTATCCGACAACCAGACAGATGTCCTCTGCACCTGCTCCGATCGCAGCTTCAATCGCATAGTCCACCAGACATTTTCCTTCGATTGTATGTACCACTTTCGGCAGATCCGATTTCATTCGCGTTCCTTTGCCTGCTGCAAGTATTACTGCTTTTAACTGTTCCATATGTATCCTCCTGCATCTTCGTGCTTTTTTTCTGATATTGTTTACCATACCATACCGTTTATCTCATTGCAGTCTATGTTTTATTTTACAGGACTTTCCTGATTTTACAAGTATTTTTCACACCGTCATTATAATAAGCTGCCGCCAAATGATGGTTTGTTGGGGACATGAGTTTCCTCGTGTAGGGTGGTTCTGGGGATTTTAGATTGGCAAATTGCATCAAGCCGGGACTGTTTTGTTCCGTTGTCCGAAAATAAGAAAGTCTAAGTATGCCTGATTTAGTTTTATGCCGGAGTGACGTGTGCGTCTTAAATGTGCCATCCGGGCACATTAAGACTTGTGCTGCCGTCCGTGGCAGCACAACACTGTATTGTGAACAGGCATACAAAGACTTTCTAATTTTCTCCCAAAGTCACAAAACGAGTCCTG
>ENA-USYV01002331-USYV01002331.1-human-gut-metagenome-genome-assembly--contig:-NODE-2331-length-15620-cov-5.939587_pt1 | contig 15620 bp, 9 predicted proteins | sample MGYA00250066_ERZ773514 | MGnify/ENA primary metagenome ERZ773514 (study PRJEB29103, sample SAMN06112049) | human gut metagenome | biome: human gut; feature: ankylosing spondylitis patient; material... | reverse complement strand
TTATCTTTTACAAAAGCGACTTTCTTTCTACTGCCTATCATACCAACATATTTATACTCTTTACCTAATATAGTTTTTAAAGCCTCGTAATCGTCTTTATGTCCTCTAGTCATAATAACATAATAAACATTTTTTCCAAAATCAGCTTTTAAACTTTCTCCTATATTCCCACATATTATTTGGGCATTCGGAAATCTTTCGCTGTTTGCAAATTCTGCTCTATCATCAATTATAATTAAATCAAAGCCAAGTATTTCTGCCACTCTTGCAAAATCCATAGAAACATGACCAGCACCTGCAACAACTATTTTAGTCTTATCCATTAATTTTTCTATAAAGCATTTTTTGCCTTTATAATCTGTTATTTGTGGAGAATCTATGTCTTCATTTAAAATAAATTTATTACCATTTTCAATATCTGTTTCTATTAATACTTCGCCATTTTTATTAAATTCATCTCTTATATCAAAAAAAGTTGTCATTTTATATTACCACATTCCTTATCATTTCCAACTAAAACGCCTATTCCATGACCAATAGTATCCATAAACACATCCAGACTTTCTGTAACAGCCTTTAAACTACCCGGAAGATTAATGATTACACTATTTTTTCTTATTCCACTTACTCCTCTACTTAACATTGCTCTTTTTGTAATAGTCAGGGAATAACTTCTTATCGCTTCACTTATACCATATGCCATTCTATCACAAACTGCTATGGTTGCCTCTGGAGTAACATCTCTCTTAGAAAATCCTGTTCCCCCTGTAGTTATGATTAAATTAATATTTTTATCACTTAATTCGATTAATTTATTCTTTATAGTTTCTATATCATCAGGATTGACTCCGGCCGAGTATATTTTGAATGCAGGCGGTAATCCTGCAACAGGGACAGGAACAGCATTCAAGGTTCCTTCTACTACCGCCAAAGTACTGGCAGTAGTCAATCCGAGTGACAAATTCAAGGCTGCCTGTGTGGCTTCCGCTTCCTGGTCTGTCATCAACGGTGCGGTAGAGCAGACACTTGACGAAGTGATTGGAGCAACAAAGGACAACTTTATGATGATTAATGCCGGCGACAATGCAAATCCGGCTAACGGAGCATTGGTGACAGCTAATGTAAAGGTGGTTGATGGAACGTCTATTGCTGATGCTACTGCCGCGATTGCCGCTGCCGAAGCTGACCGTTCACTTATTCATGTAGACCGTGTCGTAGCCAAAGTTTCTTTAGGAACAAATCCGGACGGCGTCAAGCTTCCTGCAGGAGTGACTTGTACATTCGGCAACTGGGCATTGAATGTTACCAACAAGAGCATGTTCCCGTATGCTGAAATCGTAATGCCTGCCGGAGGTTCTACCAATGCGGATTATAGAATTGACTCGAACTACGAACTGGCAGGATTCAATGTGTCACAGTTCAACTATCTGAAAGTTGCTGACGACGGAACTTTGCCTGCTGATTTTTCAGCTATGACGGATAGCAAATACTGTCTTGAGAACACAATGGCTGCCGACGCACAAACCCAGGCACAGACTACAGCTGCCGTAGCAAGTGCGGTTTACACTCCTAATTCATTTACAGTGGGTAAAAGCTGGTTCCGCCTTTTGGGTGTCACTTATCAGACATTGGCTGATTTGCAGACTGTATATAATATTGCAAAAGATGCAACAACAGCCGGCACAGCAAATGCGGCACAAACACAACTCATCACTCTTTGTGACCAGTTCTATGCACGTATGTCCGCTGCCGCTATTAAACAAAGCAAAACTGTCGGTGCTGATTTTGCCGCTATTACTCTCGCCGAACTGGACGTTATTGCGAACGGTGGTGAATACTCCAAGCCTGATGCAAATGCCGGTGAAACCGTAGGTGTAGAATACTTCCAGAAAGGTGTATGCTACTATAACATCCTGATTCGTCATGACGATGCAATCACCGCTACAATGGCACTTGGCAAATATGGTGTCGTACGTAACAACTGGTACACATTGGCTATCAACAGTGTGAAGCAACCGGGTACTCCTTGGATTCCTGATACCACAGATCCTACTGACCCTGAAAAACCAGGTGAGAATGATGATGACGCTGAAGCATATCTCTCTGTAAGTATTACGATAAATCCATGGACTACCTGGAGTCAGGGAGTGGATTTGTAGTGATAACTATATTGGGCTAAAATAACAATTAAAATAATAAGAAGGCGTTATGATACGGCGCAGCTTGTCTTGTGACGCCTTCTTTTTTCCTCTTTTCGTTTTTGTTCAGCCGGCGGAGGCTTATTTCCGTGAATCAAGACCTTGATATAAAAAACTGATAAAAACAGGTTTTACCATACAGGCAAGTTTCGCGACTTGTCAACTAAAGCAGATTATTCCGAGAAAGGCAAAAGTCGCTTTTCCACACTATATATGAAACTAGAAAAATAAATAGACCCATAGATTATGAGAAAGATAATGAATACAAAAGGTGCTGTCCGACGGATGAATTATGGAAGTTGCCTGTTGTTATTGCTTGTACTCTTTTCCTGCACATCCATTGATGAGACACTACCGGAATGTCAGTTGTATGTTCGTTTCCGGTATGACTATAACATGGAGTTTTCCGACGCTTTTGCGGCTCAAGTGAATCGTGTCGACGTGTTTGTATTTGACAAGGAAGGTACGTTTATCATGAAGAAGAGCGAGCAGGGAGAAACTTTGGGCAGCGGTAGCTACCGTATGCCGTTGCCGCTTCCGGTCGGTGAATACCGGATAGCCGCTTGGGCGGGAGTGAGCGATGACTTTGAAATGCCGGAACTGGTTGCCGGGAAATCAACATTGGAAGACTTGAGGGTAAGAATGAAACGGAAAGAGTCATTGGTGCACAATAAAGCTCTGAACCCGCTTTGGTATGGCGAGGTGAAGACTGTCGACTTTACCGGCAGACAGGAACAGACGGAAATGGTCTCTCTGATAAAGGATACCAATAAATTCCGCTTTATCTTGCAAAAGTCCGGTCCGGGAGAAGAACTGGATATGAGTGATTGCCTGTTCGAAATCCATGCGGACAACGGATATTATGACTGGAATAATGACTTGCTGGATGACGACGTGATTAGTTATCAGCCCTATCATTTGGAAAAAGTGGAAGATGTGGGCATTGTGGCGGAAATGAATACCATGCGCCTGCTCGAACATAAAAAAGTATATCTGACGCTTACACGCAAGTCGGACGGCAAGGAACTGATGAAGGTTGACCTGATACCTTACCTGTTGCTTACAAAAATGGAAGGGCACAATATTCCGGCACAGGAATATCTCGACCGGCAGAGCGAGTATGCGATAGTCTTTTTCTATAATCCGGAATTATTGAATTTCCTTTCCACGAAGATTGTGATTAACGGCTGGACTATCTGGTTGAAAGGTGAAGATCTCTAATAAATGCGAACTATAACAGCAAATGGATATGAGGTATACAAAATATAAATGGATGATGTGGCTTGTGCTGCTTTGTTTCTCATGTGTGAATGATGAACAACGTGCAGTTCTGTCGGATGAACCAGGAAAGGTGCGAATGAATATGAGTATCAGTACACGTGCTACATATGATCCTGAAGTATTGAACGAAAATGAAACGCGTATCAACCGGTTACGTCTTTACGTTTTTGATGGTTCTACTTTAGATAAGATGTATTATTGGTCGGATTTGAATATAAATGATGGTGTATACGTTACTCCGATATTTCTAGTAAAGGCTGCTACTGGTAAAACGTTTTATGCCATTGTAAATGAGCCAACGGATATGGATTCCCGTGCTTTATTGGAAGCAGTGGATCATCCGGGTGATTTGGCTGAAATACAATATAGGAGACGTGATATAATGGATTATTGGAATCCTAATATAATGGGCTACTATAATGATTATTGTTTGCCGATGTATGGAGAACTGACAGGAGTGGACGCATTGGAAGGGACGACACAAACAATCAATCTGCAAGTAGACCGGGCTGTTGCGAGGGTAGATGTTTATATGAGGAGGGAAATTGGACAGGATGAAAACTACTGGGAAAACAGGCTTTATATTGAAGAGTTAGGAGTGGATCGTATATCAGATATTGGATTTATATCGCCTGTCCGAGTGCCGGATAACCGTTACGATAATATCTATTTTATGGACAGAAAAGAAATCAGAGAAGAAGTATATTCTGATGATAAAGGAGAATTATTATATTCTTTTTATGTTCCGGAAATGGAGTGTATATATGATAAATTATCCTTAGATTTCCATTATAGATATGAAACGGGATATGATGATTATGCTCGGGTCGAGTTGGGTGGATATAACAATTATCCACAGGGCGAAATTCTAGAAAAAATAGAACGTAACCATGTATATAAACTTTTTTGCCGCTTTACTCAAAAGATAGCTAAGTTTGAACTAAATCTGACAGTGTGTCCATGGGAGTATCTTCCGCCACAAGCAGAAGAGGTGAAGGGAGAAGTTAAGATGACGAATTGTTATATGGTAGCTCCGGGCGGAAGGGTGGATATTCCTACTGAAAACGTATATAAGATATGGGCTCAACAAGCAGAGTTTGGCAATATTCCAATTCCGGATGGAGACGTAACGGCAGAACTCGTATGGCAAGATGAACAAGGAGTTATTGCGGACGAAGGAGTAACGGTAGTCAATGCTTCGGAGCGCGAGAGGGCTTATTTGCAGGTAAGGACGGCAAAAGAGGGAAATGCGGTTGTTGCGATGAAAGTAAACGGCGAGATTTATTGGAGTTGGCATATTTGGTGTACAGATTATGAACCAAATGTAACAGAAGGACAGAAGTTTTTTAATAATTTGGTTTGGATGGATAGAAATCTGGGAGCTATGACTAATGAATATACAATTGACGGTGGAGTAAAAGGTCTATTTTATCAATGGGGGCGTAAAGATCCTTTTCCTGCATCAGAAGGTTGGACGGATCAAGAAAAAATGTTATATACCCTGACGGGTACTACAAATTTGAGTTATAAGGAAGTTGATACGTCTGAAAATTTAGTTGAAGCTATTCGCCAGCCCGCTCGTTTTCTTATTGCTATTACTTCACCTGGTGATTGGTATACAAATTCTATGTCGTTGTTAAATCGAACTTTGTGGCTACCAAATACAAAAACGATTTTTGATCCTTGTCCTGTAGGATGGCGTGTGCCCGGTAATCAGCCATGGACAGGATTATTGCAAGGGGGGCTATTTTATTCATATGGATTGGTTCATCCAGATGCTGGCTATTTTCCGTGTACAGGGTATCGTAGACCACAAACTGGTAGAGTTGATAGTTTAGGTAATATAGTTGAGTGGTCTGCGGTTGCCGGCTCAACCTCAACTAATGAATGTTATGGACTTTTATTGAACTTGAACACGATAAGGCAGGACTGGACGACTTATTGGCGCGCAGACGGACGTTCTGTACGTTGCGTTAAAGAATAAACTAAGAATAACAGAATAAATATATAGTATGAAAAAGTACATTGTATATCTAATATTATGCTTTGTAAGCTGTTTAATATTCTCATGTACTTCTGTGTATGAGAATGGAGACACCTCATGCATACCGGAAGGAATGGAGAGGCTTACTTTTAAAGTCATAGTGCCTTCTTCTAAAGTTGTAGGCTCTAATACACGCAGCACTGCTTTAGAAAAAGAAAATGAGATAAAAGACTTGTTTGTAAAAATAGGAAATTATGATAGTGACCATTATAGAAATTTCTATTCTACGCGGAATGGAGCAATATATCTTGATTCCTATGTTTATGAGGATAGTATATATAGGGCAAGTATTGAAGTGCCTGTTGGTACATTTAGAGATGGAGATAATATTTATGTGTGGGCAAATCAAGAATATCCGATTGATGTCACTTCAGAGGAGGAATTGACAACTCCGTTATATATGTCCGGGATAGGGACAATAAGAGATGGGTGGGGCGGTGGTCGTGAGTTTGAGGCTGATGTACATTTACTTCGTGGAGTCGCTAAGTTACGAACCGTGGTTCGTACTACAAAACGCTCCGTTCTAGGGGCATGGAATATTAATCAGGTAGAGACTCAAATACTTCATATGCCTTCGTGTATTCGTCCATTTGCACCTTTTGAGACTCACCGTAATCCTGCTGCAAATGGTTGGTGGAATGACGTATATCACAAATATATAGATTGTACCTTAGGTTATCTTGGTTGGTGGATTTCTTGGGAAAATTCTCATTTATTATCATCCGTTGAGTTACCGATAGATGACGGGGTAAATGTTGATAAGGTAACGGAGACGTCTTATGACCGCTATATTTATGAGAACTGGTTAGAGAATGAATCAGACTATGATGAAAATACGAATGTTACAGCTTTGAAAGTCAGGATTTCTTTGTGGAATAATGAAACAGGAGAAAATCGCACGATTGAACGCGTTATTCCCATTAAAACAAATGATAGTTATCGAATATTGAGGAATCATATTTATACAGTGGACGTAAGGGTGCTAAGTGTGGATGATGTAGAAATTGATATGGATTTGTTGGACTGGAGAGAAGAGATAAATATTAATGGCGATGTCCCGGGTGAAGGCTTTACGGTAAGTAAGGGGGAAGTAGCCTTATTGCCGAATATAACTGATCCGACTTCTGTTTTTACAGTTTCAACTTCAGGCAGGCCTGACAAAACTATAAGTATTTCTATTGTAAAGGCTGACAAACAGACTGAAATAACACAAGATAAAGAAGGGGTGGTATTATGGGATTATACTAATGGAAGCCTGCAAAGAACAAATAATGATAATCATATTTCTATAAGTAGTAGTGCTGTGTCAGCTGACGAACTTGGAATAAAACTAGCTATTACAACGAAGGATAAATCAGGTTTCGAAGGTGGCTTTTTCAAGGTCTCATGTGGAAATTCTGTACGCTATTTACCTATTGTGGAGCCTGCTCCTACCGTAGCATTAGATATCAATGAAAGTTATGCCAACTGTTATATTGCAGAAAAAGTAGGAACTTATTCGTTCAATGGGGCTATTATGGGAAATGGGGCAGAAGGAATTATTCATGATCCTTCTCATGAGAATCCCGATTATTCTTTTGAAAAAGCTGATGGAACACAAATGGTTAAAGCGGAAGGAGCAGGAATCGCTCCTAAATCGGCAAAGTTGCTTTGGCAAGATGCAGAAGGATTAATTACACAAGTTGCCTTCAATAATGATAGGGTTGAATTCATAACTTCGGGTAGTCAGGGATTTGGAAATGCTGTAATTGCCGTGTATGATAATGTAGATCCTAATGCAAATGATGCAAAGGTGCTTTGGAGTTGGCATATTTGGTGTGCTCCTCGTCCTTCAGATAGATATATTCATTCAGAGTCCGGAGGTACGATTTACACGTTTATGGATCGGAATATAGGGGCTGTTTCGGATGCTGTAGGTGATAATTCTTATGGTCTGTATTACCAATGGGGACGTAAAGACCCGTTTGAGAAGCCAGGTAAACCTCTCTTTGACGTTTTGGGGATGAAGGTTTCTGCTTTGCATGAATTAAAACGAGTTTCATTAAGTGAAGGTATTATAAATCCCATGTCTTTCTTTAGTAAAGGGACTGATATAAGAACTGCCTGGTCATTTTTCAGTCCGTATAGATGGGAAGGTAGAGATATAACAGCAGGTAAATCTATATACGATCCCTGCCCCTATGGATATAGGGTGCCTATTAATATTGTTTTTTATAATTTGAGAAAGGACTATTATTTAACTGAAAATTGCCGTATGGAAGATACGGGAGTTTATTTTTCAGTAATACAGCCTGGTAGAGAATTGTTTTTCCCAATGACGGGTGTAATTGATTTCGATTATAGTTTTGTATATGATAATGGGCTACAATATTGGACTGCTTCTCCAATGACAACAACAAGTATGACTTTTGGGTGGTATAATGGAAAGTGGATTGATTTTTACGATAATGACATGGGAACAGCACGTGGATTACCAATACGTTGTGTGCGGGAAGATTGATTATTGGGAATGATAAATACGTATAAGATATGGAAAAATGTATATATATAGTTTTGTTCTTATTAGGCAGTTTGGTATTAGGAAGTTGCGAAGATGATTGTTCTGCTGTTGCGGAAGGAGATAATCAAAAAAATGTAATACAACTGTCTATTGTGGGCATGCAGGATGTCCAGGTGCGTGGGATAGCTTCTGAATGGCAGAATGAAATCTCATTTTACACTTTATTTGTATATAGGGGTGATAATTTAAAGAGTACTCCTGTATATTATCAAGATGGAAATTCCAGGGCAATATTGGGAAATTCAACAGCTTCCCCATTATTGAAATTTACAGATGATTTTACTCCGCAAACGAATGATCGTGTTTACGTATTACTAAATGCTAGTGTCGGTAATTCTTCTATTTCGGAAGAAGATTTGCAGAAAGCTAAAGTCAGTCCTATTCAGGGCTTGTCTGACTCCGGTAATTTTTATATGTGCTTTAGTGGCTCATTGGTATGGAAGGAGAATGCATCCAATCTTTGTGTTATGGATCGTCGAATGGCTGCCGTTAGAGTAAATTTGTCTTCTGGTATAAATAAGACAATAAACAAGATTGTCTGCTATAATGAACCTCGTTATATATCTTTGTTTAATGGTGATGATATATATACGGAAGTTGGGGAACTGTCTTATGCTTATACTTTATCTTCGTTAGGTATAAGTTCGGCAGAAACGTTAATATCAGAATACAGATGCTCTGATCATACTGCCATGTCAGGAGGTAAAACACTTCAGGAAACTGTTTTTAGTCCTCAACGGATGGGAGTGATAATTATTGTAGAAGATAATGTTACCAATAAAGAAGAATATTATCGGCTCGATTTTTATGATAAAGTTGCTGGTAAGTACATAGATGTCAAACATGGATGCCGATATACTTTCAATATTTCTAGCGTGCGTTCTGATGGTTATTCTTATGTAGAGGATGCGGTAAATATGCCGGGTAGTAATTTGGAATATACAGTTTCTGTAGATAATTCATGGACAGGAGTATATGAATATAACGGGCAGTATCAAATGAATTTTAGTAGGGGAGCAGTTGAACTTTTATCTGAAATTTCAGATCCGGTCTCATTGGTAAATGTCGATTTATATAACAATGATTCAGATGAGGCACTTTTGGATAAATTGATCTTTCGTAGTATAAGGGTTGTTCAACCAGACAAAGAAACGACTATGCCTACATCTAATTTGCAGTTATGGCGTTATGATGAGAAAATAGAGAATGTAATTAAAGTAGATAATAATTATGCATATAACGACAATCGTTCGCAACGTATTGATTGGCTTAGTGGAGATATTTATTCGTGGAAGTTTTATTGTACAACAGGGAAGGGATTTGATGGTGGCTATTTAGAAGTGAAAATGGGAAATATGACTAGATATATTCCAATATCAGAGATAGGGACTTCGAATGTATTGGACGAGGAAGGGACTTCCAATTGTTATATTGTATCTCCCTATGCAGGAAAATACTCGTTTGACGCTACTGTTATGGGAGTCGGTGTGAGAGGTATTATTGATGTGGGAACTTTTAGGGATGCCGATGATAATCTGTTGACACAGGCAGGTGGTGCGGAGATTCATCCTAAATCTGCAAAACTAATTTGGCAGGATATGGAAGGGTTGATAACGCAGGTTGCATTTAATTCGACAACAAACCGAGTTGAATTTGTAAAAGGAACAGGAAGTGGCAATGCCTTGATTGCTGTATATGATGATAACGATCCTAATGCAGAAAATGCGAAATGTCTTTGGAGTTGGCATATTTGGTGTACAGAACAACCGGAAGAACAAAAATATGTGATACCTACGAATGACCGGACTTATAGTGGAAAGCAGTATTATGTACTCGATCGTAATTTGGGAGCTACATCTGTCCAAACTAATTCGATTAAATCGGTTGGCTTACATTATCAATGGGGACGTAAAGATCCTATGATTGGCAAAGTGTCATTAACAGAGGGAAAGGATGCTCTGGTTTATAATGTACGTGATAAACAAATAGAGTTGGAAAATGTGGTGATGAATCCGAATGTTTCAGGGCTTCAGTATGCTATTCAGAATCCGGAGAAGTTTATAGAATGTATACTACACGGTAGTATGGAGGATCGTTACAATGATACATGGATACCTTATTCAGAAGAACTTTATAACTTGTGGGGAGTCCCTGTCCAGGATTATAAAGTTGAGGCTGTAAAAACAATTTATGATCCCTGCCCGCTGGGGTATATGGTTCCGCAAACAGACTTTGCCGCTTCTTTTTATAAATCCGGTGTAGGTTCTGAATTAGATAATTTGTATTACGATTCTTCCATGTCTTATGAAAATAATATGGGATATTGTTTTTATTATGATGCTGAACGTCGTAAAAAGGCTTATTATCCTGCTACAAGTGCAAAAGTCGCAAAAAACACCTTTTATTTTCTTACTGATGGGTATTATTGGACTTCCTGTCCACAAAAATGGGCTACTCCCAGTAACGATGGTTCAATGGCGTGGGCTGAATGTCTTATGTTTACATCGTCAGAAATTGAACTTTCTGCATATACGGGTTCTTGGGATGCAGCCCAATCAGTGCGGTGTGTGCGTGAATGACGTTGTCGTGTAAATTATAAATTATGAAAATATAAACAAATCAGAACTAATCAAAGAAGTAGCCCTTAAAGGTCAGTTGAGCTTTAACGAAGCTACGAATGCAGTAGATGCAATCATGGAAACCATTGCGGAAACAATGCATAAAGGAGAGAGTGTCACTTTAGTCGGTTTCGGCAGTTTTGTCGTTCAGGAACGGAAAGCACGCAACGGGCATAATCCTGCCACAGGCGGATCAATGCTGATTCCGGCCAAACGACAAGTGAAATTCCGCCCCGGAAGTAAAATGAGATTAGAGTAAAGAAACAGGTTAAACTAAATGTTGAACATAAAAATTGAAACATGAAAAAGAAAATTATTACAGTTGCATTGGTATTATCATCAGTCTGTGCCATGGCACAGCAAAAGGAAAATCGTGACACGGACGGAAATATTCTCCGTGGCCCGTATGAAACGAATAGTTTCTGGAGTAACTGGTATATCGGTGTAGGCGGTGGAATCAATATCTATGAAGGCGAATTTGATAACAAGACATCGGTGGGCAACCGTATCGCTCCTGCACTGGATGTGTCGTTGGGCAAGTGGATTACTCCTTCTTACGGAGTCCGTCTGCAATATTCGGGTCTGAAAGCCAAGGGGCTGACGGACGCAAGCGGAATGTATGCCAAAGGGGCGCATCGCGGTTATTACAAGGAAGAGTTTAATGTATCCAATCTCCATGCGGACTTTATGTGGAACTGGTCGAACGGTTTCCTCGGATTCAATGAGAAACGTGTGTGGAATGTGATTCCGTTTGTAGGTTTCGGTTGGGCACGTTCGTGGGGAAACAGTACGCATGACAATGAAATTGCCGCCAACATCGGTATCTTGAATACGTTCCGCCTGGGCAAGCGTCTGGACCTGACTCTGGAAGGACGGCAAATGCTAGTGAAAGAGTGTTTTGACGGAACGGTAGGCGGCAGCAAAGGTGAAGGAATGAGTGCTGTGACACTGGGGCTAAGCGTGAAGTTGGGCAAGACCCGTTTCGACCGCGTCGAGAAAGTGGCTCCGGCAGATTATTCATCTTATAATGAACGTATCAACGCGCTTCGTGCCAAGAACCATGATTTGAGCACCGAAGCAGAGCGCCTTGCCGCCGAACTGGAAGCTGCCAGAAATCGGAAACCGGAAGTGGTGAATGAATCGAAAGTGACTGCTTCGCCGGTAGCCCTGTTCTTCAATATCGGCAAAGCTACCCTGGACAAGAAGGAACTTACCAATCTTGAGTTTTATGTGAACAACGCCATCAAGGCGGATAAGAACAAGACTTTCACGCTGATTGGTTCGGCGGACAGCGCTACGGGTAGCAAGGAACTGAACCAACGTTTGAGTGAACAACGTATGGAATATGTGTACAATTTATTAGTCGAAAAGTATAAAATTTCCCCTGAACGTCTCGTGAAGAAAGCGGAGGGCGATACGAACAACCGTTTTAGTGAACCTGAATTGAACCGTGCCGTAATCGTCGAATAATAGTTTTATTTCATTTCAAGGTATTTCAGGCAACATTGCGGGGCTGTCTCGTTTTCTTCTATGTCGGGACTGAAAGTGCTTTGTCGTTACAAGGTGGGCTTGTCGGCCGGTAGTTGGATGGTCCTTTGCAATGTTGCTTTTTTGAATGAAGAGGAGGATATGATAATATATAATAGTCTGTTGGCGAAAACTTTCCTGAACAGGAAGAAAAGGCATTATTTTATGATTTTCGGTTGTTGTTTCACCCGGTTTAAATATTTGGAAGGGTGGGAGGAGATGGAACTTCAGATTCATGCGCGACAGTATACGGAATGTTTCTTCTTGGCATTATTGCCTGCATTGGTGCTATCCGTCTGGCTTTCGTGGTGGTGGATGTTGCTTGCGTTCATGAGTTATCATCTGCTTTACTGGCTGGAGAGGTGGTTCGGACATCATTCTTCATTTGACTGGGAAGCGTTGGAGCATTGTAGCGATGCGCTTTATTTGAGAAAGCGGAAATCTCGTGTCTGGATGAAATGGTATGGGAAGAAGTCGTTGCCGCCTTCGGAATGGGAGGATGATTAGAGAGAATAGTATATCTTATACGAGTAGAAAAAGTAGATTATGAAAACGAAATTTATAGCTGAAATGGTGGGCACTATGGTGCTTGTCTTAATGGGATGCGGCGCTGCTGTATTGAATGGCGGCGCGACATCGGTAGCCGCGGTGTTGACGATTGCTTTCGCGTTCGGTTTGTCGGTGGTGGCAATGGCGTACACAATCGGTCCTGTTTCGGGCTGTCATATCAATCCGGCCATCACCATCGGCGTTTGGCTGAATGGCGGACTGTCGGTAATGGAAGCCGGTGTGTATATCGTAGCGCAAGTGACGGGCGGAATACTTGGCTCTGCATTGCTGTGGTTGATTACCGACACAATGGGGATAGAAGGTACGGGAGCCAACGGTTTTGAAGAGCCGTATCTGCTGGCTGCATTTGTAGCCGAGGCGGTGTTTACGTTTATCTTCGTGCTGACTGTATTGGGCACTACCGACCGCGATAATGGCAGTCCTCATTTTGCCGGGCTGGCTATCGGATTGACTTTGGTTTTGGTGCATATTGTATGTATTCCCGTTACGGGGACATCGGTTAATCCTGCCCGTAGCATTGGTCCGGCATTGTTTGCCGGAGTGGAGGCTATCAGCCAGCTTTGGTTGTTTATTGTGGCTCCGATTGTCGGTGCGGTGGTAGCAGTGCCAGTCTGGAAAACAATAAAAGGAAATTAATTGTTTCATTTCATGTTTTTGTGAGAATAGAAAAAGATGTAGGTTTTCCCCATATAGTATAATAAATGAGTTTAATGGCCTATATCCTTTATGTCGCTGTGAAGCGCCTCATTTCCCCAAGGGAATCCGTGCCCCTGCCATTTTTCTTTTTATAATAGTAGCATAGGAAAAATGGAATCATGGGTTCTACGCTGCCTGTGAAGGTCGCTCTATTGTTTGTTTTGTTTGTGTGGTGCATCTTTTTCCCGGTGGGGAAGAAGGTGCACTCTTTTTGTATAATGTATTAATGGTCGGAAGTATTACATACGTCCATAGGCTTCCCAATATGGCATTAAAGCCTCTTGCAGCCAATGTGCCACCTCGGAGAATGAAAGGCTATTTTTGATAGTTGCCTTTTTTAGAAATGTTGACCATCGTAACTGCATCTGCGTATGGTTGGGAAAGTCTTTCCTGAAGAACATCGTATCTGCATTATAAAGAGTATGACGATTCTCGAAAGTGCGGTTGATAGCATCCTGTAATATGGTATTGTCATATTTGAATGATGTGAGCAGGTGGTAGATGTCATAATAGTCTTTCATCCGGCTGCTTTGGTCAGCTAAGTCTATGATGGCGTGCATCTTCTCCGCAATTACGGTTTCAGTGGAATAGGCAAGAATGTTTGCTTCTGGCAGTTCTTCCAATAACAATGGGTAATCTAATGATACAGGATGTGGTGTTACCACATCTCCAAAACCAATGTCCATTGTCAGCACTTGGGCAATGGTGTCCATTGTCGCCGGAATACTTAGACGGATACCGTGGTAGTCTTTGAACTCGGTGATGTTCTGTGCTGCAAGCTTGTCGGCAGCAAACCTTACTCCGTCTTCCTCACACTCTACAGCGCATATTTCACGGAACGCCTCGGCGATGCGTTCGCCATCATTGCTGATATGCGTGCCAAGAAAATCAATATCCAATGTCGGACGTGCAGCAAAGTGTTCGTATGCATACATCAGTGCTCCACCTTTCAGGTAGAAGTTCTCACGGTAATGAGTTTGTGAGATACGGTACAATAGGCGTTCCTGAAAATATCTGGTCAGAATGGTCTGGTAGAACACATCCTTCTGCTTGGCTACATTGAGCAGCTTTGCCCGGATGGACTTTCCAGGATTTTTGATTTCACTCATAGTTTTATTGCAATATACTGTTCGAGGATTCGTTTTACTCTTAGTTTGTCGGCATAATCCATCAGCAGGGATAGATTTCTGTCTGGCTGGGAAATGTAGTTATTCACCACTTCGGAACAAACATCCATGCCTATCTTGTTGCGGTACTTCACTGCATCGCACACGCATCGCTCTTTATTATATATATGTATGTGGTAACCGCTTACAACCAGTTCCTCGACACCTATGTCAAACATCGTGTCTGTGATATGATGGAGCTCTATCTTGGGAAATGTTGGAAGCGTGATTTTGCGACCTCTTTTTACCGCCACATGGTATGCCTGAGGCAATGAGGTGGTGAGCCCATGCACATTCCATGCGGAGAAAAGGCACAGCACACCGCCTGGAATGATGGCTTCCACATCTATCATCGTGTCCGCCAACTGCTCGGCTGTGGCATATACGCCCCGTTTGATGCGTACCGCGTCTCCGTCACGCACACTGTCCAGCAGCTTATAATAGGCTGTCCGACCTTCTTCCTTTACCATACTAGAGGAAGTAAAACTGTTATTATATCTCTTGCTTTCCATGCCTATACTCTTTATTTTAGTACAAATATACCACATTTATTCGTGATTGTAGTGCGTTTGTACAGGGAAATGCTTATTTACCATGAAATATTAACATATATCAGACAATCTTGCCCGAATCATCTCGCAACAATCTCGGCAATTCTTGGTTTTCATTGCTTTCGATATACCGGCATAATTGCAGTTTGCTCTCTTTCAATATACGGTATCTGGCTATTGACAGCCTTGAGCGCCTAAAACTTTCCATGCTTTTTAGTATGGTATTTATTAGTTTGAATATATTTGTTTGTTTATTATTCTCCCCCGGCTATCGGTTTTGTCGCTTTTTCCTTGCTTTTTGTCGTTTATTTAGTTCCTTTATGTCGGTTGCGTATGTCTGAAATGCTTTTTAGTACTTTTCTGATGAGGTTATTAGGTGTCGTTTCATCTCCGTGGAAGATGCTGCATC
>ENA-USYV01002324-USYV01002324.1-human-gut-metagenome-genome-assembly--contig:-NODE-2324-length-15659-cov-4.745476_pt1 | contig 15659 bp, 15 predicted proteins | sample MGYA00250066_ERZ773514 | MGnify/ENA primary metagenome ERZ773514 (study PRJEB29103, sample SAMN06112049) | human gut metagenome | biome: human gut; feature: ankylosing spondylitis patient; material... | reverse complement strand
GGTGAAAACGGACTCAGCTCAATTCAGCATTGGGAAACCGAGGTTAAAACCCGTGACCGTGACGATAAAAAAGTATAATGTAAAAAAAGTAATTCTGTTTGGCTCAAGAGCAAGAGGAAGCTTTAAAGAAAAAAGCGATATTGATTTGGCTGTGCAAGGCGGCAATTTCGTGCATTTTATGTTGGATGTAAATGAGGAGACGAGTACCCTTTTGTGCTTTAATATTATTAATTTGGACGAAGAAATACAGAGTGAATTAAGAGATTCTATCAAAAAAGAAGGGAAAACAATATATGAAGAAATTTGAGCATTTTAAATCAAACTTGAAAGTGCTTGTGACAGCAGAAAATGAAGACTTATCAAATGAATTTATTGTGGGTGGCAGTACCGGTACTTCCGGCAACTCTTTCAGAGCATAGGGAGGATCGGCAAAAATAAAGTCGAACCCCTGTTTCGGGGCCGAATGAAGATAGCGAAATACATCACCACGGATCAGGTGCAGCGAATCGGTCTTCAATTCTTTTGCCACCTTCGCAATAAAAGAGGCATGCGCATTATTCTTCTCCACAGCCGTCACGCTTTTACACTCCCGCGACAACAGTTCGAACGAGATACTGCCCGTCCCGGCAAACAGATCGAGCGCATCGATCCCTTCCAGGTCGGTCAGGTTGTTAATCACATTGAAAAGATTTTCTTTGGCAAAGTCAGTTGTTGGCCGTGCACTGAAAGATGACGGTACATCGAAACGCCGACGGCCATATATTCCGCTTATAATTCGCATACAGATAAAGCTATTAAATCTAATGGGGCCTGTACAATCTCGGCTCCCAACAAATAAGCGTCCGACGGTATTTCTGCCGGACTGATATATTGTATATAATTCCGCAACGTAGCAGTTATCGTGTTACGAAGGGAAGCACCTCCATACATATGAAGCTGATCTCTTTCCTGATCCATCCCCACCTGTTTCCATACATATAATATATAGTATAGGATATCATCCGGTTTATCATACTCGAAAGAGTTGGCAAAAAGCAAAGATCCTCCGGCATAACAAACCACATCCATCATCCTCCGGTGTAAGACAACATACAACTGCCGAGGTATCAACTGCCGGCTCTGCTGTTTCCATAAAGCCAGTTGGGGTGTGATATGATGAATAAAAGCCGGATTGATCAGCGAACGTGAACAGAACTCATAGACTTCTTCATCGATTCCGAACACAACCTCCACAGATTCCCGTGTCAAGGGATTATTCAGACACCTGCTTTCCGGAGCCAGAAATGTGAATGACAACAAATCATTCTTCTGCTTATCGGAAAATACCTCTTCCGGCACAATGGTGTACTGTGGCGTGACACAAACCAGATTTGTCCGCTTATAGGAATAGGTGAGGAATTCATGTTCAAAGAAAAACTCTTTCAATGAAGCGATATAAGGCTTCGTCCGGTCGAATTCCACGTTCCTGTAAAAGAAACTTTCATTCTCCGAAGGACTGTATCCTGAAAAAGAAAGTCCATCCGACCTAAGCCGGATGGACATTATATATTTTCCAGAATTATCAGCAGTCAACGTATCAGGAATACTGATAGTCATAAGCGATAAAATTATTTCCAGTTACCTGCGTTGTTATTAATTTCAGTCAGTGAACCTACGCGCAAGCCCGGATATTTGCTCAGCTTATCAGCTTTATCCTTCAAGTTTACAACCAACTGTTTGTCCAGGTCACCCAGATAATCGTCATACTTAACGCCTGCTTCAAATACTTTAATAGTATAACCGGAGCCTGAAGTCAGCGTTGCAGTATCCATATCAAACTGAATGTTTGTACCCGGAACCATTTTCAGGTCGTCAACATTGTAGTTGGCACCGAACAAAGTATCCTTGGCAATTACCCAAACCGTATCACGTCTGATCAAACCTTTCTTTACAGCTTCTTTCTCTGTCGCGGTTGTTTTTTCTGCTGCTTTGGTCTCTACTTTTACTGTCTCGTTCTCTGCTGTCTTAGCCTGGGCAGCTGGTTTTTTCTTTACCATATCTGTTTCCTCCCATTTGGACCGGCCCTGTATATTTTGGAAGAGCCGTCCTGCGAACTATCATTCAGGCGAACGCTTGACACTCACGGTCCGCACATTTTTTGATTCCTTGTTTATGATACATGAATTTTTTTGTCATTTCAAGTAATATCTGATTTCGCACGAATTTTCCACGAAATTGTACAGTCATTTTCCATATTATCCAATCAGGCTGTTATTTTTATCCGATTTTGCATTTTAAAGCCGGATTTTTTTGTAACTTTTCACAATCCAATGTCGTGGTTTTCCAGATCAAGATACGATTTCATTACCTTTTTCAGCAGTTCATGCTCCGGTTTTTCAAAATAAGGATCGTCGGCAAGCAGTTCTGAAGCCGCCTCACTCGCTTTCTGCAGGATATCGGCATCCCGGAAAATATCTGCCATCTGGAATTCCATATCCCCGCTCTGGCGCGTTCCCAGCAGATCGCCGCTGCCGCGCAGTTTCAAATCTTCCGAAGCAATATAAAACCCGTCGTTCGAATGGTTCAGGATTTCCAGACGTTTGGCGGTCTCCTGATCTTTGTTTCCGCGGATGAAAATACAGTAGGACTGATGCTCTCCTCTTCCGACACGTCCGCGGAGCTGATGGAGCTGTGCAAGGCCGAACCGTTCGGCATTTTCCACCATCATCACCGTCGCATTCGGCACGTTGACACCGACCTCCACGACTGTCGTCGAGACGAGTACCTGGATTTCTCCGCTGGCGAACCGCTCCATGATCTCGTTTTTCTGCGCCGCCTTCATCTGTCCGTGCAGCATCTCTACTGTGATGCCCGGCAGCTCTTTTTTCAGGAGCTGTGTATAGTCGGTGACGTTTTCCGCTTCCAGACCCTCGCTCTCCTCCACCATCGGGCAGATCACATACGCCTGACGGCCCAGTTCGACCTGACGCGTGATAAAGCGGTAAGCTTTTGGACGGTAAGAAGTATCCACCACACAGTTTTTGATCGGCAGACGCTTCGCCGGAAGTTCATCAATCACAGAAATCGAAAGATCTCCGTACAGAATGATAGCTAGGGTTCTTGGAATCGGCGTTGCACTCATAACGAGAACATTCGGCGGTTCCCCTTTTTCAGCAAGTGCCGTTCTCTGCCGGACACCGAAGCGGTGCTGTTCGTCTGTGATGACAAGCGCCAGATTTTTGTACTGTACCTTTTCCTGAATCAGTGCATGTGTGCCGATCACCATTTTGCAGCTTCCGTCTTCCAGACTGGCATAGATTTCCCGGCGTTCTTTTGCTTTCGTGGATCCAGTCAGAAGGCGGGGATTGTATTCCGTCAGATTGTTTTCTTTCAACAGAGTGCAGAGCGATTCATAATGCTGCCGCGCCAGAACCTCCGTCGGAACCATCAGCGCCGATTGGTAGCCGTTCTCAGCTGTCATAATCATTGCAAGGAATGCCAGAATCGTCTTTCCGCTTCCGACATCTCCCTGTACCAGCCGCGCCATGTGGGTATGGCCTTTTAAGTCCCGCTCCAGTTCGCCCCACACGCGCATCTGTGCATTCGTGAGACGGTACGGCATATTTTCGATGACTTCCTCCGTCTTCCAGACGGCGCGGATCGGGAACACATTGGTAATTCCCTCCGTCTGCTCTTTTAACTGCCGCAGGGACAGGATGAAGAGAAAAAACTCTTCGAACACAATTCTGCGCCGCGCCGTTGCCAGATGCTCCTGGTCTTTTGGAAAATGAACCTCATGGAGGGCATAATTGATTTCACAGAGTTCATACCGGGCACGGATTTTCTCCGGCAGATAGTCCTGCGCAGGTGCGCATCGTTCCAGCACCTGTGCTACGGCCTTGCTCACCATCTTGTTCGTGAGACCGGCTGTCAGCCCATAAACCGGCTGAAGACTTGCCAGAAGCTCATGGTATGCGGCAGGAGTGAAGATTTCCGGCTGCTCCATCACGAGACGGCCTGATTTTTCCTGTATCTTTCCGCGGAAGATAAAAACACTGCCTTTCTTCAGCGTGCTCCGCAGAAACGGCATATTAAACCAGGTAAGCTGCAGCCGCACCGGCTCCTCGTAGAGTTCCAGGACAACGACGCTCTTTCTCTGGTTTCCTTTTACCGACGGACTGTGGACAATTCTTCCGTATACCGCATTCTTTTCCTCTTGTCTGCATTCGCGAAGGGGAACCGGCTCTGCATAGCAGTCATAATCTCTTGGATAATAATGCAGAAGCTGCTGCAAATTGTAGATTCCTACTTTTGCAAACAGCTTCTCCGTTTTTTCACCGATCCCCTTCAGTGTTGTCAGGGGTTCCGTATTCATATTTTTCTTTCCTTACTCTTATTCAACCGAAACGACACAGTAGTAAATCGGCTGTCCGCCATAGTTTACTTCCACATCGCAGTCCGGATATGCCTGCTCGATTTTTTCGCCAAGACTTTCGGCATCTTCCTCACTCATATCTTCACCGTAGTAGATGCTGATCAGCTCGCTGTCCTCATCGACCATGGCGCGGATGGTTTCTTCTGCAACGGTAAGAATATCCTGTCCGACAGCGAGAAGTCCGTGATCGCCAAGTCCCATGATGTCGCCCTGATGGATCTCTTTCTCATCGATGTGGGTATCACGTACCGCGTACGTTACCTGACCGGTTTTCACCATCTGGATGCCCTCTGTCATGGCCTCCTCGTTCTCTTCTGCAGATTTCTCCGGCACATAGCTGATCATGGCTGTGATGCCCTGCGGAACGGTTTTGGTCGGAACAACGATGATATTTTTGTCCTCAGTCATGGCTTTTGCCTGATTTGCTGCGAGGATGATATTTTTGTTGTTCGGCAGAATAAAGATATTCTTTGCATTGACCTTCTCAATTGCAGTCAGCATATCCTCGGTGCTCGGGTTCATGGTCTGACCGCCCTCGATCAGGTAATCAACACCGAGTCCCTGGAAGATCTCTTTGATTCCCTCTCCGATGGACACGGCGATGAATCCGTTCTCCTTCGGCGGCTGTTTTGCTGCTTCTTTTCTCTTCTTATCTTCCTCTGCCTGCTGTACTGCGATCTTTTCTGCGTTCTTGATCAGGCGCTCCTGATGCTCCTCACGCATGTTGTCGATCTTCATTCTGGTCAGCTGTCCGTACGTCAGCGCCTTGGAAATTGCTTTTCCAGGATCGTTGGTATGTACGTGTACCTTAACCAGCTCGTCGTCTGCAACGAGAACGATCGAATCTCCGATTCCGTTCAGGAAATCTTTGAATGCATAAACCTCTTCATCCGGAAGCGGGTTTTCCAGCATAATGATAAACTCGGTGCAGTAGCCGAATTTGATTTCTTTTTCTGTCTCTTTGGACGGTCTGACAAATTCTGTCTTTGCTTCCGGCATCTCGAAATTCAGATCAATCTCTTTCCCGAGGAACGCGTCATATGCGCCCTGCAGTACGGTTAAGAGACCCTGTCCGCCGGAATCCACAACGCCTGCCTCTTTTAATACCGGCAGCATCTCTGGTGTCTGGGAGAGCACGTACTCTGCATGCGCGAGAACGTCCTCGATGAATGCGTTCAGATCTTCACTTTCCGGTGCAAGCTCTGCTGCTTTCTCTGCTGCTCCCTTTGCCACGGTCAGGATGGTACCTTCTTTTGGCTTCATAACGGCTTTGTATGCAGTCTCGACTGCTTTTTCCATTGCCTCTGCAAGAATCTCTGCATTCAGCTCTTGATAGTCGCGGATCTTCTTGGTAAAGCCACGAAGGAGCTGGGAAAGAATAACGCCGGAGTTACCTCTGGCACCGCGCAGAGAACCGGAAGAGATTGCCTTGGAAAGGTTGTACATGTTCACTTCTGTGAGCGAGTTTACTTCCTTGACTGCGGACATGATCGTCAGCGTCATGTTGGTACCTGTGTCGCCGTCCGGTACCGGGAACACGTTCAGCTCATTGATCCACTCTTTCTTTACTTCCAGATTTTTTGCACCAGCCAGAAACATTTTTGCCAGTAAGCCGGCATCAATTGTATTTGTAGCCACTTTCTTCATTTCCTCCTATTACCATCAGTCGATGACGCGAACGCCTTCAACCAGGATGTTGATTTTTTCAATTTCCATTCCGGTGAACTCTTCCACCTTGTATTTCACATTATTGATCAGGTTATCTGTTACGGCAGAAATACTGACTCCGTAAGAAACAATCACGTGGAAATCCAGGGAAATTTTATTTTCCGAAATCGATACATTAATTCCGTGTGTCAGACTCTCTTTTTTCAGAAGTTTGACCAGTCCATCTTTCATGTTTACCGCTGCCATTCCGACAATGCCGAAGCACTCCACAGCAACGCTGCCCGCGTACAGGGCGATTACATCCGGATTGATTACGATTTCTCCCAAGCCTGTATTCATACGACCTTTCATGCCTTGTATCCTCCAATTCCATCATACTATTCAAAACACATGGAGACAGGAATAACTGACTCCACTCTACGATACATTATAACCGCTTTTCCGCAAAAAAGAAAGTTTAAAATGAAAAACCTTCAAAATTCATATAATTTTTTCATTTTTTACTTGCAAAACCGGTATAGATCTGTTAGAATGACTTATGTTGTGAGTCTAAAATGCGTTTTGACTCAAGTACGTATGTCAAGGAGGTGCAATCATGGCAAAGTGTGCAATTTGTGAGAAGGGTGCTCATTTCGGAAACAACGTAAGTCATTCACATAGAAGAAGCAATAAAATGTGGAAATCTAACGTAAAATCTGTCAAAGTTAAAGTTGACGGTGTACCGCAGAAAATGTACGTATGTACTTCCTGCTTAAGATCCGGAAAAGTAGAGCGTGCATAAGTTGAATGGTTAAAAGGCCTTTCCAGTCCGGGAAGGCTTTTTTGCTGTTCAAAAATAGAATTAAGATTTTAAAAAAAGTTTTGGGAAGAGCAAACAGGACATAAGTTTTCGCTTATGCCCTGTTGTGCTCTATTTTTTATATTTTAAAAGGGAGAAAAAAATAGCGTGGTCTCTTAAGCTGAACCTGCCAACGATCCATATGCTTAGCAAAAGAAAAAGAGCATCCTACCGAAACTTTCGTTCTGGTAAGACGCCCTCGTCTTGATCTATGATATTAGTATAGTTGGCTGATTCATTTAAGATGGACTTATTATAGCGCAGCTTTCTTCATTTTGCAAGTATTTCTCTGTACAAATCAGCCAGTTCATTTCCGATCTTTTTGTGCATCTTTCACTATTCCCCTGTATTGCAGAACAGATGATATCCCACGCACAGCAGCAGAGCGGCCGCAAGAACCGTAAGAAATGAGCTGCGGATCATCAGGCTGATGAGAAGCCCGACCCCCATCCAAAACAGCAGAAAACCTAAAATTCTGCACAAACGAGCTTACTCCTTATCCGCCTCTTGGTTTATTATATGCTCTACTTTCTCTGCGGTATACCCGTCCTCTTCCTTTTTGCCGGTAAAGCGGCTGATCAGATCCGGAGCCATGTCAATGATTTTGGTCACAGCATCCTGGTTTTTGATGTTGACCAGACGCGTTCCGTTTTTGCTGATGACAAGAACGGCGCTCGGAGAAATTTTTCCGCCCATACCGCCTCCTGCATTGTTCTTTGCATTTTCTGCGAATGCACCCGCTCCCACGCCGAAGGAAACGTCTACCAGCGGCAGAAGAATCGTATCCTCAATGTGGATCGCCTCACCTACGACCGTCTTTGTTGTGATAAAACTGTCCATTCCGCGGAACAGTGCTTCTATGGTATTCTGAAATGTGTTGTCCTTTTCTGCCATCTTTTAGGCCTCCTTGTGTTTGAAATGTCGTATGGTTTTCCGAAGATTCTGATCCCGGAATAATCGAAGTGCAATGCCGGCTGCTGTCACAGCCTGAAAACTTCCTTTCATCCGGACATCGCCCTGGAGAATTTCCTGTTCGAAATCCGGCTGGATGGAAAGGTCTTTCGGCAGTTTTCCATAAATCATACCCAGAATGCCGAGTGTCTCTCCGGTCAGTGCCGGATCGTTAAATCCGAACCGGACTGTGCCGGTTACTTTTTTCGGTGCTGCTTTCTTCAGGAAATAAAGCACTTCTTTCTTTGCATGGAGCAGCGCCTCACGGAACATCTTCGAACGGAAGAATTTTTTCACACTCTCCCACTTTCTTTTTAACCGTCTGCCTGCCTGGATTTTCTGCTCCAGTTTTTCAAGCAGACGGAACGGAAGTTCCAACAGCCGGAAAGCTGTCTGCAGCAGACGGCTGGCAAGATTCAGCAGTTTTTCCGGAAGATATTCGATCCTTCCGAAAAACCGTTCCAGAATGCTTTTTTTCGGCGCATCCGGTTCCTGCTCTTGCTCTGGCTGCTCCTTCTGTGCTGTCACCTTCTGCTGCTTTTCTTTCTGGTCCGGTGCTTTCTGCTCTGCTGTTTTTTCTGCTTCCAGCGCATTTTCTGTCTCATTTTCCTCCGTCCGGGGCACGGACGCTTCTCCCCGGCGGATCTTTTTCAGCCGCCGTTTCCATGTTTCCAGTGATGCCCCGAAAAGCAGAATCTGCGCCTCCGGCTTCTGTTCCTCATACGAGGCCGTCAGCGCGACAGCTCCGAAAAGCCACGATACTCTTCCGCTCGCTTTTACGCAGGCAAATCCCTCTTCTTCTTTCAGAACCTGCGCCCGGTAGCAAAAAGGAAGAAACAGGACGGTGCAGACGATAAGAAGCACGAGAAGCAGTAAAACAAGGATTAAAATCCCCAGTGCCTTCAAAATCATGAATAGTATATGTATCATTCACATCCCTCAATCCGGTTCAGCAGCCATTCCCGGATTTTTACTTCTCCGGTTTCCCGATAAGTTTCCAATGCGATCGCCTCCACAAGCTCAAAAGCTTCCTCGCGCGACACGGCAAGTCCGACAATCATCGGACAGTTTCTCCGCACGGCCGGCTGCAAAAGCAGATCCGCCGGAATTACATCCAGATTGTTCTGCTGATTGGAAGGCAGTGTGAGGAGCCAGACTCCCGGAACTGCTTTTTTGTTCTCAATCCGGCGCATCCATTTTTTCTGTTTCTTTTTTGCAGTATCCCCGACGTACAGATTTTTATACCAGTTTACCATATTTTCCCTGAGCCTGTGGCTGAACCTTCCATAAATTTGCTCTCTTCAGTTCCAGATACTCCTGATAGGCCTTTTCCAGAATCTGCCGTTCATTGGAAAACTTCAGCAGATGATATGCTTCGTGATACTTGTAATAGCCCGAATCCACAAAGTATTCTTCTCTCTGTGGACGGCTGTAGTAGCCGGATGAGACCATCAGATACCAGTGCACCTCTTTTTCCACGGTGTCCTCCGGAATGCTGAAGCTGTACTGGCTTTTTCCCACGTACTTGATGATGGTGCCGTGTACGCCGGACTCCTCATATACCTCGCGGACAGCAGTCTGTTCATGGGTTTCTCCCGGCTCAACGGTTCCTTTCGGCAGAACCCAGCCTTCATATTTGTTGCGGTAGCTTTTGTAAAGCGTCAATATTTTTCCACGGTAGATTACGATACCTCCGCAGCTTACTGCTTCGATCATACGTTTTAAGCTCCTTCTGGCTTTTTCCATTCCCTGACAGCTCTTTTCTTCCCGCTTGCCGCCAGATCTTCTGTTAAAAAGTATACCTCTTTTCCCGCCCCCGCGCAACCTTAAAACCGCATCCTTTTTCTAACATTTTTCTAAAAATTCAGAAAACGCGCCCGAACCCATCCTTTCCGGTTCGAACGCGTTTTTTTCATCGTTTACTGCTGTGCATAATATGCTTCAATTACCTGTCTTGCAATCGGTACAGCGACTTCACTCGAATATCCGCCGTTTTCTGCCACAACAGCAATGACAATATCAGGATCATCCGCATTGGAGAATCCGACAAACCAGGAATGCGGTGTCTCTCCGTCGCTTCCGTGTTCTGCGGTTCCTGTTTTACCGGCGATATTGTACGGCAGATCCGAAAGTGAAACTGCAGTTCCGCTCTGGACAACGCCTTTCATCAGCTCTGTCAGCGTATTGGCTTCGCTCTCGGACATTACCGTGCCAAGAGACTCTTTGTAAAAGGTTTTGACTGCCTGTCCGTCCGCAGACACAATGTTGTCCACATAACGCGGTTTGATCATTTCTCCGTCATTTGCAACCGCGGAGGCGATCAGTGCCATCTCCATCGGTGTTACCAGCGTATCGCCCTGACCAATGGAGGTCTGCATCACAAGAGCATCCGCCGTTGTCGAATCAAGGTCGAAAGAACTTTTGCTGGTCGGAAGCTCCAGATCCAGACGGCTGTTCAGATACAGGGAATCCGCCAGCGAGCGGAAGGCATCTTTATCCAGCCCAAGGCCAATCTGTGCAAAGGCAGAGTTGCACGAATGTGCAAACGCACCTGCAAAATCTTCCGGTCCATGCACTTCACCGCCGGAGCAGTGAATCGTATAGTTTCCTGCTGTCAGCTCACCGTCACAGTCGAACGAAAAACCGTCCAGTGTGCCGTTCTGACGGAGATACGCAAGCGAAGTAACAATCTTGAACGTAGATCCCGGCGGATATCTTCCCTGCAGACCGCGGTTCAGAAACACGCCGCTCTCATCGTCTGCGTTCAGTGCCTCCCAGTCCTCATCAATCGTATTAGGATTAAAAACCGGATTGCTCACATTGGCAAGTACACGGCCCGTTTTTGCCTCCAGCACGACAACTGCACCGCGGTATCCGTCCAGTGCATCGGCCGCGGCCTGCTGGAGTGTTGTATTCAGCGTTGTATAGAGACTGTCTCCCGGGTTCTTCGCATCGCTGAATTCATTCTTTACCTGCTTTAACTTACTTGTATGGGACTCCATCAGCATATAGTTGTAGGAAGATTCGAGGCCGCTGTTTCCTTTTCCCGTGTAGCCAACCACCTGCGCAAACAGGCTGCCGAACGGATACGTTCTTACCTCATCCCCGTTTTCATCTGTCGTCGTCTTTGCCAGTTCTTGGCCGTCCGCAGAATAGATTGTTCCGCGGATCACGCGCTCTGCATAGTTATTCTGTCTCGTATTGTAAGAACTATTCAGAAATTCTTCTTTCCGCACGACATTAAAGTAAACGAGATACGCGATCAGCCCAAGAAACATGGCCACGAACAGGAACGAAACGATCAGATACGGCCCTGCGCCGTTGTTTGCCGCCTTACCAGTGGAGGCTGTTCTCGGTCTGCTCTTCGATCCGCCGTTCGAATTCATCCGGCTGCTCGCGGTACTTCTGGCGGGTTCCCTGTCCGTCGTTCCGGCTGCCGCTCTTCTTTCGTCTTTCGGTCTCTTCGTCCGGGCGTCGTTTTTTCTTGGCGCCTGGGTCGTTTTTCTGCTGGTTTCGTTTCTTCTTGTTTTGTCTTTTCTCAAGCTCCTCACCTTCGTCTTCCCTTAAGATGTACAATCCCTGAATGATCGACAGCATCAGCACCGTGGAGAACATAGAGCTTCCTCCATAGCTGACCAGCGGCAGCGTGATACCTGTCATAGGAATAAATTTAATGGTTCCTCCGATGGTGAGGAACACCTGTGTCGCATATTCCGTTCCAAGACCCATGGCAATCAGTTTGTAGAACCGTTTGCTCATCTTCATGGAAATATTGATAATCAGAAGGAATGTGGACATGCACAGCAGAATCAGGCAGATTCCGAAGATAATGCCCATCTCCTCACAGATCGCACAGAAAATAAAGTCTTTCGTTGCAACCGGGATAATGTCAGGCCGTCCCTCGAAAAGGCCGGTTCCGAACCATCCGCCGGAGCACATGCCGAAGAGTCCCTGTGCTAACTGGCTGCTGATATCCCAGTTTCCGATCGGATCCTGCCAGAGTGCCACACGGTTCCGTACATGGGAAAACAGGAAATACGCCACAACGCAGGCGGCACTCATTCCCGCAAGTCCCAAAAGCGGATATCTGGCTTTTCTCGTTGCCACATAGATTACAACCACGTACGCCATAAAGAAGACGAACGCAGTTCCAAGGTCGGTGGATGCAACAAGGATCAGCACATGAACTGCCGCAACGACCGTTGCTTTCACAACGTTTCCAAAGGAATTATCCTCGCGCAGCATGCCTGCCATAAAGAACACGAGTGTGATCTTGGCAATCTCGGAGAGCTGGAACGTAATGCCGTGGATTTCGATCGACAGCTTCGCACCGCCGGAAGTAAAGCCAAGCACCATAACGACGGAAAGCATGGCAATTCCGAGCACAGCGTAAATCCAGGTCAGATTTTTCAGAAACTTGCCCTTTCGGACAATGACCGGAATGATGAAGCAGAGCAGTGTGGATGCCGCCAGAATTTTGTACTGGGACATCGCCTTTGACACGCTCAGTCTCGTCAGAATAATCATGCTGATCGAGAGCAGCATACACATGTTGTTTACCAGGATCATCGATGCCTTCCGGTAAATCAGGCGGTACAGGATCTGTACGCCCAGGATATACGCCATCGTGAGCAGAAACATCTGAATCGTTGATACTTCGCCTTCCTGCAGGAACATCACGAAGAAACAGATGAAATTCATCAGAATGATCATGATGATCTGCCGCATCAGAATGTAATGGCGCTCATCCTCATCCCGCTCTTTGAGTGCAGCAAACGACTGCACGGTAAAACAGATCATGAGGAAGGTAATCACATATTTTGATAACTGAACAATGGTATTTTCCATAAATTCCCCTTATTTTTTCTCACCGTTTACTCTACTTTCCGGCGGAAATGGCCTTTGGTATATTCCTGTTCGGCCGGAACTGCGATTCCTTTACAGTACGTTCCAGCAAACGCAGCGGCGATTTCTTTTGTCTCCTCCAGTGTCTCGATGGTAAAATTCAGCCGCACCGCAGCCGGATGCATGGACCGGATCTCATCGGCTTCTTTTACCAGGCCGAGCGGAAGGCTGTTGTAGATCACACTGTAGCACGAGGTGCAGTAACTCTTCACCGGGAAGTATTTTCCCATCCGGTCTTTTAAGCGTACCAGAGAATAACTGTGATTGCAGCCGTTCAGGTTCTTCTGGACACACTGGGCGGAAACCATCATCGGAAGGTAGCCGTAGACCACCATTTCGCTGTTCGTATTGTCACGTTTTCCGATTTCCCGCTCGTTCAGCTCATACGGAACGGTATCACGCTGCACGCCCTGCTCCTGCCAGAATGCCTGCGCACGGCTGTTGTACGTGTAAACGCTGTAATCGAGCCGGATATCCTTTTCCATTCCCATCTCTTTCAAAAATGAAAAGCTTTCGAGATTGCGGATCAGGAAACCGCCAAGACCGATCTCCTTCAGACAGCGGAACGTGTCGCGGTATTCCTTCAGATCGCCTTCACGCACAACGTGCGGCAGCATCAGATAAACCTGTTTTCCCAGTTCTTTCGCCTGCAGGATTCCTTTTTCCGCCTGTTCTTCGAAGATTTCCCGTTTGAAGCATCCCATGCCGGCGTAGATCGTCGTGATCTCCGGAATCTCGAGCAGCGCATTCCACTGGGCTCTCGTCTCGGCAGATGCGGTCAGCTCCATTTTCTTTTCTGCCCTGTTCTCCTGGTCCGGTTTTCCAGATGCTTTTGCTTCCTGTTCCGGCTTTTCCGCTGCTTTTCTGCGGTATGGCTCTGTCATCTCTTTCACCAGCTGGTCCGAAACGCCTCTCCGCAGCTCGTTTAACGTCTGCATCGGCACGAAACAGTTGTCATCCATACAGACATCGAGTTCTTTGAAATAGAATGGTGTCTCGCCTGTCTTTTCCAGCTGTGTTTTTACGCGTTCCTCTGTCAGCGGCTGCTTCTTTGCCGGTTCTACCATGCCCGCCTCTGCTGTTACGCTGTATTTTCCGCTTTCTGCACTTAAGAACGCCGGCTGGCCCGGATACAGGGTCAGAAAGCCGGAAATCGGCTCTTTTGCCTCAGTCTCGATATAATCTCTCTGGATCTCATAAAAGAGCTGCTCATTTCTGCGCTGTTTCTTTTTATTTTCCTGCTCTTTTTCGTTCTTCAGCGCCATCATATCGCGTCCGTTTCTTACGGTATAATAGCTTTTGTTGAAACCGTCACGGTTATACAGCTCATACAGCTTTTTCATGTCCTCCGGCAGAACGTGGAAACGGGACGGCTTTTTTTCGTACAGATCGAGGTATTTGCGGTAAATGCTGACAACGCCCGCTGTATACTCCGGCTTTTTCATTCTGCCTTCGATTTTGAGGGACATAATCCCGGATTTTACAATCTCCGGCAGCAGTTCTACCGTACACATATCCTTCGGGCTTAACGGATAGCGGTCGCCCGGCTCCCCCATGCGGTGGTTGTCTTTATCGTACGCTTCGTACGGCAGACGGCACGGCTGCGCGCATCTTCCGCGGTTTCCGCTTCTCCCGCCGATCAGGCTGGAAAAAAGGCACTGTCCCGAATAGCAGTAGCAGAGCGCCCCGTGGACGAAGCATTCAATTTCAAGGTTGGTCGTCCGGTGGATTTTCTGGATCTCCGCAAACGAAAGCTCACGGGCTGGTACCACACGCGTCGCGCCAAGGCTCTCCAGGAAACGCGCTCCCGCAGATCCTGTCACTGTCATCTGTGTGCTCGCATGAATGTCGAGATCCGGGAACCAGGAGCGGACCGCCTTTAAAACGCCCATATCCTGGACAATCACGGCATCCAGTCCCTGCTCATAGTACGGACGCAGATACGGATACAGTTTCTCTTCCAGTTCCTCCTCTTTTAAGAGGGTGTTGACCGTCAGATACAGTTTCCGGTTCCGCAGATGGACGTAATCGATGGCTGAGAGAATCTCCTGCTCATCCAGATTTTTTGCATACGCTCTTGCGCCGAATGCGGCTCCGCCGAGATAGACGGCATCCGCACCGGCGGAAACCGCCGCTTTTAACGCTTCCATCGAACCGGCTGGTGCTAATAATTCTGTCTTCATCTTTATCTCCTAAAAACGGGCGATTACCTGTTCCGCAATCCCCCGTTTTTCCTTCTTTTACGCTTTTAATAAATCTTCCAGATCCTTATTTGCCTTATCAAGCTGCCGCTGCAGTTCTTCCATCTCGCCGCGCACATGTTCCAGCTCGATTCGTTTCTCTTCCAGCTCTTTTTTCAGATCGCCGGCTTGGATTTCCGCTGCGATCAGATCGTGCTTCATATCGTAGGTTTCCCGGTCTTTGGCTTCCATATCCTCTTCGAGGGTATCTACCTGGCTTTTTGCTTTGAAATAGTCGTCTGCAATGTTCAGTGCAAGCAGTGTGTGCTTCGTATCCACCGACAGGCGGTTGTATCCGGCTGACTGGGAAAGTTCGCTGATCTTCTGATTCAGATAAGCAGCTACTTTCTGCAGATATTCCGGGCTCTCATAGCCTCCCAGTGTGATAATTTTTCCATCTATTAAAACCTGTGTTGTATTTTTTACAGCCATTCTTTTGCTTTTCCTCCACTGAATTTAACCGGACCAAACTTCCGGCTAATATAACCTATCATATACCGAAAATGGAAGAAAAACAACCTTTTTCTGCAAAAAGCGACAGAAAATGAAAGATTCAGGGCTTTTACTCTTCAGATCGGAAGAGCGTCGTGTAGGGAAAGAGTGTAGATCTCGGTGGTCGCCGTATCATTAAAAAAAAAAAAAA
>ENA-USYV01002321-USYV01002321.1-human-gut-metagenome-genome-assembly--contig:-NODE-2321-length-15669-cov-4.061955_pt1 | contig 15669 bp, 9 predicted proteins | sample MGYA00250066_ERZ773514 | MGnify/ENA primary metagenome ERZ773514 (study PRJEB29103, sample SAMN06112049) | human gut metagenome | biome: human gut; feature: ankylosing spondylitis patient; material... | reverse complement strand
TTTTTTTTTTTTTTAATGATACGGCGACCACCGAGATCTACACTCTTTCCCTACACGACGCTCTTCCGATCTGTCTAATAAAAAGATAAAAAATCCTTTGTGGGACAATGAACTTAATATAGAAAAAAGACTTGATTTTTTAATTAACAGCCTTACTTTAGATGAGAAGATAAGCTGTATGAGCAATGCTAATCCTGATATTGACAGACTTGGTATCAGGGCTTTCAATATAGGCGGCGAGGGAGCACACGGAGTGCAGGCGAGACACGACCAGGGATGGGATTTGCGTGGGCCTGATTTTACAACAATTTTTCCTAATCCCATAGGAATGAGCCGGTCGTGGGACGAGGATATGCTTAAAAAGTCGGGCGAAGTAGTTGGAATTGAAACAAGAGGTCTTTTTGCTGCAGGAAAGAACGGAAGTCTTTCGGTGTGGGCACCTACGGTTGATATGGAGCGTGATCCGAGGTGGGGAAGAAATGAGGAGGCATATGGAGAAGACCCTTATCTGACAGGGAGACTTGCAGGTGCATATGTTGAAGGAATGCAGGGAGATGACGATTTCTATCTGAGATGTGCTGCGACATTAAAACATTTTTATGCAAATAATGTTGAGGAGGACAGGACATTTACTTCCTCGTCAATAGATCCAAGAAATAAACACGAATATTATCATGAGCCTTTCAGAAGAATTATAAAAGAGCATGGTGCGGAAGCTATGATGACGGCATACAACGAGATAAACGGTGTACCATGTATGGTTATGCGTGATATTAAGGATTATGCAAAAGACAGGTGGGGACTTAATCATGTGGTGACGGACGGTGGTGATGTGCTTCAGACGGTAAACCAGCATGAGTATTTTGGCACGGATGCACAGACTGTGGCAGCAGGAATTAAAGCAGGTATTGACAGTTTTTCTGATAACAGGGAAAAGATGGAGGATGCAGTAAGAGAAGCATATGCCCTCGGTCTGATTGAAATGAAAGATATAGACGAGGCGGTCAGAAACCGTTTTGGTACAATGATAAGGCTTGGACTTTTTGATGCCTACGGTGACAATCCATATTCGCAGATTACGATTGAAGATGTCGGTACAAAGAAAAATCAGGAAACTGCACTGAAGATGGGACAGGAATCAGTTGTACTTCTTGAAAATAAAGATGGTCTGCTGCCTATTGATAAAAGAGATGCGATTGGAAATATAGGTGTAATCGGACCGCTTGCAGATGTGTGGCAGCTTGACTGGTATTCCGGACTTCCACCATATTATGTGACGGGACTTGATGGAATAAAAAAATATACGGACACTTCTTTTGAAAAAGGATTGTGCAGATTTAAGATAAAGGCAGACGGAAAATATCTCGGACTTGACAAAGAGGACAGACTTGTCATTGTAGATGAAAAAAATGCTGAAATATTTGAAGTTGAACAGTGGGATAAAAAGCAGTTTACCCTTAAAAGCTGTTCAAAAGGAAAATTTTTGTCGGTGAGGGATGATATTAATGGCGGTGAAAGTGGAGATATATGTGCCTGTAAAGACAGAGCATTTGGCTGGTTCGTAAAAGAAGCTTTCAAAATATCAGAATCTGATGGAGAACTTTCAAAAAAAGAAGCGGAGGAGACAAAGGTTTCACAAAATGAGAACAGACAGATTATTTTTAACAGTTCTGTTTCGTGCGGAGTGACAAGCTGGAATGATGAGACATTATATATAGATGAAAATGGAAAACTATGTGTGGAAAGTGCATTACAAAAAACAGAAAAATGCGATTATGGTAATAATGATGAAATAGTTGAAGAAAGTATGTCCCAGAAAATGAGTGCGAACGCGGAAAATAGGAATGAAATTGATAAATCTCTAAAGATAAGTAATTTTGACTTTGAACTTGTATCGGATGGTATTGAAAAAGCGGTAAAACTTGCAAAAAAAGTAAAATATCCGATACTTTTCCTCGGAGGAGATCCAATTATTACCTGTAAAGAGGATGTAGACAGAGAGGATATTGATTTTCCGGCATATCAGCAGGAGCTTCTTGAAGCGGTATATGAAGCCAATCAAAATGTCATTATAGTGCTTATAAGTAATGTCGCGTTTGATATATCATGGGCAAAAGAGCATATCAAATCAATATTATTATCGGCGTCAGGATGTATGGAACTTGGAACAGCTATAGCTGACAATATTTTTGGAAAGGTAAGTCCGGCGGGAAGACTCAGTACGACATGGTATAAGGAGCTTGCAAAACTTCCGCCTAAAGAAGATTACGATATAATAGCTCATCCGAGAACTTATGCTTATTATGACGATGAGGTGCTTTATCCTTTTGGATATGGAAAAACATATTCCGAGGTGAGATACCTTGACATGACGGCAGAAATAAAAGATTACACAAAGATTGCAGTGACCGTTGAAGTCGAAAATACAGGAAAATATGTGACGGATGAGGTTGTACAGATTTATGTGACGAAGAAAGGCTCGGCAGTTAAGAGGGCAATAAGAGAATTAAAGGCATTTGAACGCGTAAAAGAGCTTGCATCTGGAGAGAGAAGAACAGTCAGGCTTGAAATAAAAATAGGCGACCTCAAATATTATGATGTGGCAGACGAAAGATTTATTCTTGAAGATGGAGAATATGAAATTCAGGCAGGTTCGTCAAGTCGTGATATTTATTTAAAAAAATCTGTAAATATAAAAGGGACGGCAAGAAGTTCAAGAGATGCATGGCAGACGATAAAAGCAAACCACTATGATAAATATGAGAATATTTATCTGTATGAGGGAATAAACGGATTTGATGCAGTATGCACACTGGATAATAAAACGGATGGTGAAATTTCATATAGTAATGTGTGTGTTAAGAAAGCCTATCCGTTTAAGCCGGAGAAATATTTTCTCGAAATACTGGCATCTATAGAGGATGATGGTGTGGTCGAAGCTTTTGCAAATGATGAAAAAATCGGATGCTTTGTAAAAGGACAGACAAAAACCACTGATATACACAGCGAAATAGGTACAGCGGCATTCAGGACGGACAAAAAGATGCCGTGGGCAGCATTTGGAAGAAAAACGGACTTTAAGAAATATGATATAGAACTCGATGGCAATAAGATTCCCGATGGGGAGTTTGAGTTAAAACTTAAAATGAGAGGATATATAAGGGTTTGTAGTTTTAAGATGCTCTGAAGCTGTTAGACGCTGATTCGCAGCTTATGTTTACTTCATATATTTGAAAGGCTATTCCACCAAATATCTTTTTATGGTGGAACTGTTACAAATTTTTTAGTTTTTTGTAAAAAAAGATTTTTACATTTTGGTTTTATATGTTATACTATGGGTAGCGGCTTCATGCGGAACGGAAAATGTCGTGTTTATCGAGTGACATGAGTACAGTCCTTGATTTGAGGAGTGTGCCGTTTCCTGCCTGGCAGGAGATACAGATATATCTGACATGAAGTCAGTTTTGTGCCGGATTTTCATTTTGAAATGATGGCGGTTGCAATGCGATTTATATCGCAGACAATTATTTATTCATATTTAGGAGGTAACTTTACAATGGCAAACAAATGGGTATATATGTTTAGCGAAGGCGAAATGACCATGCGTAACTTACTCGGTGGTAAGGGTGCTAACCTTGAAGAGATGACAAATATCGGTCTTCCTGTACCACAGGGATTTACAGTAACTACAGAAGCTTGTACACAGTACTATGAAGATGGACGTCAGATTAACGACGAGATCATGGCTCAGATCATGGACGGCGTTAAAAAGATGGAAGAAATCAACGGAAAGAAATTCGGAGATTCTGAAAATCCATTATTAGTTTCAGTTCGTTCAGGTGCTCGTGCTTCAATGCCTGGTATGATGGATACAATCCTTAACCTCGGTTTGAATGACGATGTTGTAGCTACAATGATCAAAGGAAACCCGGACCCAACATTTGAGCGTTTCGTATATGACTCATACAGACGTTTTATCCAGATGTTCTCAGATGTAGTTATGGAAGTTGGTAAGAAATACTTCGAGCAGCTCATCGACAAGATGAAAGAAGAAAAAGGTGTTAAGTATGATGTAGATCTTACAGCACAGGATCTTAAGACTCTTGCAGAGCAGTTCAAGGCTGAGTACAAAAATCAGTTAGGAACAGACTTCCCTTCTGACCCTGTAGAGCAGATGAAACTTGCTGTAGAGGCTGTATTCCGTTCATGGGACAACCCTCGTGCAAACGTATATCGTCGTGACAACGACATCCCTTACTCATGGGGAACTGCAGTTAACGTAATGCCTATGGTATTCGGTAACTTAAACAATGAATCTGGTACAGGTGTTGCATTTACTCGTGACCCTGCAACAGGTGAGAACAAACTTATGGGTGAGTTCCTTATCAACGCACAGGGCGAGGACGTAGTTGCCGGTGTTCGTACACCAATGCCAATCGCTCAGATGGAGCAGGAATTCCCAGAAGCATATGCTGAGTTCGTTAAGGTTTGTGATACACTTGAAAATCACTACCACGATATGCAGGATATGGAGTTCACAGTTGAAAACAAGAAGCTTTATATGCTTCAGTGCCGTAACGGTAAGAGAACAGCTCAGGCTGCTCTTAAGATCGCTTGTGACCTTGTTGATGAAGGTGCAAGAACAGAAGAAGAAGCTGTTGCAATGATCGATCCTCGTAACTTAGATACACTTCTTCATCCACAGTTTGATGCGGCTGCATTAAAGGCTGCTACTCCTGTAGCTAAGGCACTTGGTGCTTCTCCTGGAGCTGCTTGTGGTAAAGTGGTATTTACAGCAGAAGACGCTGTAGAATGGGCTGCTCGTGGCGAGAAGGTTGTACTTGTTCGTCTTGAGACATCTCCTGAAGACATTACAGGTATGAAGTCTGCACAGGGTATCTTAACAGTTCGTGGTGGTATGACATCACACGCTGCCGTAGTTGCTCGTGGTATGGGTACATGCTGTGTATCTGGTTGTGGCGACATCGTAATGGACGAAGAAAACAAGAAATTTGAATTAGCTGGTAAGACATATACAGAAGGTTCTGAAATCTCTATTGATGGTACAACAGGTAACATCTATGATGGAATCATCCCTACTGTAGATGCTACAATCGCCGGTGAGTTCGGCCGCATCATGGCTTGGGCTGACAAATACAGAAAACTTAAAGTTCGTACAAATGCAGATACTCCTGCAGATGCTAAGAAAGCTCGCGAGCTTGGTGCTGAAGGTATCGGTCTTTGCCGTACAGAGCATATGTTCTTCGAGGAAGACAGAATTGCTGCTTTCCGTGAGATGATCTGCTCAGATACAGTAGAAGAAAGAGAAGAAGCTCTTGCTAAGATCCTTCCATATCAGCAGGGAGACTTCGAAGCTCTTTATGAAGCTCTTGAAGGTAACCCGGTTACAATCCGTTTCTTAGATCCACCTCTTCATGAATTCGTTCCTACAGAGGAAGCTGATATCGAGAAGTTAGCTAAGGCTAAGAATAAGAGCGTAGAAGAAATCAAAGCTATCATTGATTCACTTCATGAGTTCAACCCTATGATGGGACATCGTGGATGCCGTCTTGCAGTCACATATCCTGAAATTGCTAAGATGCAGACAAGCGCTGTTATCCGTGCAGCAATCAATGTTAAGAAGAAACATCCTGATTGGACAGTTGAGCCTGAGATCATGATTCCACTTGTTGGGGATATCAAAGAGCTTAAGGTAGTTAAGAAAGTTGTTGTTGAGACAGCAGATGCTGAAATCGCAGCAGCAGGCGTTGAAATGAAGTACGAAGTTGGTACAATGATCGAGATCCCAAGAGCTGCTCTTACAGCTGATCAGATCGCTACAGAGGCTGAGTTCTTCTGCTTCGGTACAAACGACTTAACACAGATGACATTTGGTTTCTCTCGTGATGATGCAGGTAAGTTCTTAGATGCTTACTATGATGCTAAGATCTTCGAGAGCGATCCATTTGCTAAGCTTGACCAGACTGGTGTTGGCCAGCTCATGGAAATGGCTGTAGAAAAAGGTAAGAAAGTTCGTCCATCACTTCACTGCGGTATCTGTGGTGAGCACGGTGGAGATCCTTCATCAGTTGAGTTCTGCCATAAGATTGGTCTTGACTATGTGTCATGCTCACCATTCCGTGTGCCTATCGCAAGACTTGCAGCAGCACAGGCAGCTATCGCTGAGAAAGCAGCTAAATAATTATCGCTGAAAAAGTAGATTTTCGTAGAGATATTCTACAAAATATAGTGATTAAACAACATAGACCGTCAATGCACTAAGATTAGTGTGTTGGCGGTCTTTTTATTTTAATATTATTTTTGAGGTGTGGCTGCAATACAAAAATAAAAATGTCGCTTTTTTGGTCGGAAAAAGTAGTTATAGATAAAGGTACCTAAACATATAACAGCAATGGAAAATGAGGAGGATATTATAAACCTCATAGCAGACCGGGATATGGTGATAATTACTTGCGGCATGGGTGGAGGGACAGGAACGGGTGCTGTGCCATTTATCGCAAAATGCTGTAAACAGGCAGGAATTTTAACGCTTGCTGTTGTCACTATTCCGTTTTTATTTGAGAATAAGCCACGAATGGTGGTGGCACAGGGAGGAATAAATAAACTGAGGGAAAATGTTGATACGCTGTTGGTCATTCCTAATGAAAAGCTTCTTTCTATTTCGGAAAAGCCCCTCACATTATGTGATGCGTTTGAATTGGCGGACTCTGTATTGAAAGATACAATTTGTGGAATTTCAAATATTGTTTATAATTGTGGAAATATTAATATTGATTATAACGATGTTAAAACAACCTTAGAAAATAAGGGAAAAGGTCATTTTGGAATAGGAACTGTTGAACATGACGGGTCAATTATAGAAGCAGTAAAACAGGCGGTAAACTGTCCGTTGCTGGAGACAGATATTGCAGGAGCAGAAAATATTTTGATAAATACAAGCGGACAGATTTGCCTTAAAGATTTAGACGATGCTCTGAATTATATAAGAGAACTTGCAGGAGAAGAAGTAAACATTATATGGGGAACAGTGTCAGAAGAAGAGAGTGATAAAATTGTTGTATCACTTTTTGCAACAGGTATGCCGGAAAAGGAAGTAAGACATACGGCATTAGGAGAGCACATGGATAATCCGAACCGTAACAATATCGCACCTAAAAGAGATGATACGGAAGTTATACAGATACCGCCTTTTTTAAAAAGACATTCAATCAGATAAAAGAGAGGGAAAATAGACGGAAAGCTGCTCTGTTACTGTTTGTAGATTAAGTATAAACAGTAGAATTTTGAATATTTTAATATTGTCAAAGAAGCAGCAGAACTGATTGCAAATATAAAGTTGATACAAATTTTCTCGTTGAAACAAAATGCCTGTTAGAATATAATGTGAAATATAATACTTTGTCAAGCTATAGTAATGAAAGTAAAGAAGATATAATAAACATAATCTGTCAGTTTGGCATAAAATTGAAATTGTATAATTAACAAATAAACTGTGGAGGATGAAAATGATAACAGGCGAACTTAAGAATAAAATAGATAAAATATGGGAGATATTTTGGACGGGTGGTATTACAAATCCGCTTGATGTTATTGAGCAATTTACATATCTGTTGTTTATAAAGCAGTTGGATGATGTAGAGACAACTAAGGAAAATGAGGCAAATTTTCTGGGATTTGAATATGAGTCCATGTTTCCGGGGGATTGCCAGAAATACAGGTGGAGCAAGTTTAAAAATTTAGGCTCTGCCGATGAAATGTATGACCTTGTGTTGAACGGTGTATTTCCGTTTATTAAAAATCTGCATCAGGATGGCGAGTCGGCATATTCTAAATATATGGGTGATGCAATATTCAAGATACCGACAGCGGCAATGCTTTCAAAAATTGTTGATGGAATTGACAATCTCGGAATTGGTGACGAAAAAGATACCGACACTGACTCAAAGGGAGATTTATATGAGTATCTTTTGTCAAAAGTTGCAACGGCAGGAACTAACGGACAGTTTAGAACTCCGCGTCATATAATTAAGATGATGGTGGAATTAGTACAGCCAAATCCGGATGATGTGATAATCGACCCGGCAATGGGTTCAGCAGGATTTTTGATAGAAGCACAGGAGTACCTGCGAAAGTATCATGAGGAGTCATTTTATGATGAAGCATTTAAGGAACATTTTGCTAATCATATGTTTTATGGAAATGACATGGATAGAACAATGCTCCGCATCGGAGCGATGAATATGCTACTTCACGGAGTGGACAATCCTAATATTTCTTATAGTGATAGTTTATCCGAGCAAAATAAGGATGTTGAAAAGTATTCACTTGTACTGGCAAATCCACCATTTAAGGGAAGTTTGGATTATGAAGCTGTTTCGGCAGATTTGTTAAAGGTAACAAAAACAAAGAAAACAGAGTTATTATTTTTGGCATTGTTTTTGAGAATACTAAAAAAGGGCGGACGGGCAGCCGTTATCGTGCCGGATGGAGTGTTGTTTGGCAGCAGTAAAGCACATAAGCAGATAAGAAAAGAAATTATAGAAAATAATAAACTGGATGCAGTTATCTCTATGCCAAGCGGTGTGTTTAAGCCATATGCAGGAGTGTCAACTGCGATATTGATATTTACAAAGACCGGTTCGGGCGGAACAGACAAAGTCTGGTTTTACGATATGAAAGCCGATGGTTACAGTCTTGACGATAAGAGACAGGAAGTGAGCGAAAATGACATTCCGGATATAATTGACAGATTTAAAAATCTTGAAGGGGAAACAGAGAGGGAGAGAACTGAGCAAAGTTTTATGGTCGATTTTGACGAAATAAAAGCTAATGGATATGACCTTTCCATCAATAAGTATAAGGAAATAGTATATGAACCGGTTGAATATGAGCCGACGGATGTGATTTTTGGGAAAATTGAAAAGATAGAGAGTGAAATTCAGAAAGAAATGTCAGAATTGAAAAAGTTGTTAGAGTTGTGATGGAGGGGGGACGAATATGGACAAAGACCCATTTAGGGAATATACAAATATGCAGGACAGATAAGAGATTACAATGTTACAAAAAAGAATGGGTACTTGATGGTGCAACTGTTCAAAAAGGTATTCACGAAACTACTGAGTAACTTGAATTGTTTCTTAGAGATTTATTGTTGAATGAAAAAAATAAACTTAATAATCGAAATTTGGAGGTAAAAAACATGAGGAAACTCGATAATTTTGTTGACATGATGACCGGACACTTTAATAACAAAGAGCAATTTGATAAGATGCAGAAAGAAGGTAAAATATATCCTTATGCAGAACACATTAATACAATCTGTAATGGAAAAATTTTGAACCTTCCTAAAGATTTTAATGGTAAATTTATTGTTGAGGAAAGCTACTATGAGACAAATGGGAAACGCCATGCTTCCCCGCATCTTTTCCTTATTACAGAGAGGGAAGATGGAATTGTACTGTCTTCTTATGAAATACCTGAAGGAGAAGATAAGAGTACATTTTCATATGGTTCTATGAAAAATGTTGATTACACTGAATTGAAAAAATCCGAAAAATTTACTCCTGCACTCTATCATGAAAAGGATGGAATCTGGGAAGGAGGCAGTATAAGCCAGTTTACTCCGGTAATGATGTTTAAGCTATGGGAAAAGTTTTCCGATAGCTGCCTGGAAGTATCTGAAAGCATGGAAGTTAACGGAAAAAGAACTTTTGGATATGATGAACCAATTATTTATAAGCGAGCGTAAAGCGAGGGATGCTTCTTGACTGAAAGTCAAGAAGATGAGGTATAGAAATGCTGAATGATTTGATAAATTCGGATTTGTGAGGAGGATGGAAAAAGTGAGATTGACAGATATATGTGATTTTCAAGGTGGTTCACAGCCGCCAAAAGATGAGTGGTTATTTGAAAAGCAAGAAGGATATATTCGTATGCTTCAAATACGAGACTTTACTCAGAGTGAAAAAGTGGTTCCAGAATATGTAAAGATAAGTAAGAGTACAAAGATATGTCAAGCAGATGACATTTTAATAGCAAGATATGGTGCATCAATTGGAAAAATATTGACAGGACTATCCGGGGCGTATAATGTAGCAATAATGCGTGCAATTCCCGATACACATATGCTTCAAAAGAAATATTTATACTATTATTTGAAATCTCCGTATTTTCAAACTGCAATATTAAATGTTGGTTCAAGAGCTGCACAGGCAGGATTTAATAAAGAAGACTTATCTAAGTTAGAAATTAAATGTCCTTTATTGTCAGAACAAGATAGTATTATAGATATATTACAAAAGGTTGAGTCTATTATTGGTAAAAGAAAAAAAGAACTTATATTTTTAGGCGAATTGGTGAAAGCCCGATTTGTCGAGATGTTTGGAACACTCCATGATAATGAAAATGGGTTTGATATAGTGACAATAGAGGATGTTTGTTCTTTGATAAAAGATGGAACTCATCAGACTCCACAATATACAGAGGATAAAAAAGAAGGTTATAAATTTGTATCTTCCAAGTATGTTATGTCGCAGAAGGTTGATTGGACTAATATTAAGTATATTCCAGCAGAATTACACGAAAAGCTGTACGCAACTATAAAACCGCAAAGAAATGATATTCTTATGTCAAAGAATGGTGTTAATTATGGCGTTGCAGCGGTTAATGATACGGACGAGGTGTTTGATATATATGTCAGTCTTGCATTACTTAGACCAAAGAAAATAATTGACCCTGTATTTTTGAAATGCGTAATTAATAATCCAGAAACAAAGTGGCAGTTTGACTCGAGTATAAAGGGGATTGGAGTTCCTAATTTACATTTAGGAGAAATAAAGAAAACACGAATGTTTCTTCCACCAATCGAACTTCAAAACCAATTCGCCGATTTTGTACGAGCCATCGACAAATCAAAAGTTAGTTTATACTATAAAAATAGAAAAGGCGGTTTTTCCGCCATTATTGTTTATATATAGTGTGACAACAATAACTAATCTACCAGGCTGCTAAAACATTGTTAAATGCAGTTGATTTCCCAGACCACCTTGTTTATAATAATATCAAGACAAAAATTTTCAGTATGCTTTACAGAGGGTGTGAGTGTTATGTGTAATCTGAGTTTAGGAATAGAGGAAAGAGCTGAGGCGAGAGGAGAGGCGATAGGAGAAGCCCGAGGTAAACTGATTGGAGAAAAGAAAAGCAGTGAAAAGATTATTATGAATATGTATAATAACAAATTTACATTAGAGAAAATATCACTTGCAACTCAAAAAAGTATTCACGAAATCAAGGAGATAATAAAACAGAAAAATTCGGCAGTGGTATAAAATCATATAAATAAGACTTCATTTACATTAGTTAAATTACAATAATGTACTAAAGCTGTCAGGGGAGGGTGACTATGGCAACAAATTTTGATTATTTATTGGAAAAAGAATTGTTTGGGGAGTTTGCCGAGCAGGCGGTTGAGGCAGAGAAAGCTATAGCTATATCACCTGCTACCTGTGCGATATTGTCAAGGAGAGCACTTGAGCTTGCTGTCAGATTTGTTTATTCATATGATTATGATTTGAAACTGCCATATAGAGACAATGTTTCAAGTTTGATTCATGAGCAGACTTTCAGGGATATTATTGAGCCGGGATTGTTTGGAAAGTTAAAGTATGTAATAAAGTTAGGCAATATTGCCGTTCATACCAACAACAGCATTAAGCGTGATGATGCATTGTTGTCACTCAGGAATCTTTTTTGTTTTTGCGACTGGATTGATTATAGTTATTCTAAAGAATATCACAATAGGACATTTAAAGAAAATATTGTTCCGACAGGCAAAGAGGAGTCGGTAAAGGCTTCAAAATTAAAAGAATTATATGAGTCCTTGTCGGGCAAGGACAAAAAGCTTGATGAAGTTTTAAAAGAAAATGAAAATCTCCGTATTGAGATGGCAAAACTGCGTGAGGAAAATATAAAGAACAGGACTTATCAGGTTGACGAGATAAGCGAAGCTAAGACACGCAAGTATTACATAGATTTAGAATTAAAAGAAGCAGGATGGATTATCGGAAAGAATGTGACTGAGGAAGAAGAAGTTACAGGTATGCCAAATGCAAGCGGAATAGGTTATGTAGACTATGTGCTTTGGGGAAAAGATAATTTGCCACTGGCTGTGGTAGAAGCCAAGAAATCAACTGTTGATCCTAAAGTTGGCAGTCATCAGGCTAAGTTGTATGCGGATTGTTTGCAAAATAAATATAACCAAAGACCGTTGATTTTTACTACAAACGGTTTTGAATTTTACTACAAAAATGATTATATGAATTATGCTGAGAGAGAAGTTTCGGGATTTTTCACTCAGGATGAATTACAGTTAGAGATTGACAGAAGAAAATTAAGAACACCTTTGGTTAATGTGGAAATCAATGATAAGATTACTGACAGACCATATCAGAAAGAAGCAGTTCTGGCTGTTTGTGATGCTATTGAAAAAAGACATAGAAAAATGCTGATAGTACAGGCTACAGGTTCGGGAAAAACAAGAGTCAGTATCAGCATTGTTGATGTGCTTAGAAAACATAATTATATTAAAAACATTCTTTTCCTTGCAGACAGAACGGCACTTGTGCGACAGGCGAAGAAGAATTTTTCAAATTTACTGCCTGATTTGACCTGTTGCAATCTGCTGGATTATAAAGACGACCCGGAAAATTCTAAAATGATTTTTTCTACATATGCGACAATGATGAATATGATAGATGAAAAGAAAAATAAGTTCGGAGAAAAATTGTTTACACCAGGACATTTTGACCTGATAATCATCGATGAAAGCCATCGAAGTATATATAAAAAATATCAGGATATTTTCTTTTATTTTGATGCTATGCTGATTGGCATGACAGCGACTCCAAAAACAGATGTTGATAAGGATACATATGCGATTTTTGACCTTGAGCGTGGCAACCCTACTTTTGCATATGAACTTGAAACAGCAGTTGAAGAGGGCTATCTTGTAAATTATTCCACGATTGAAACTAATTCTAAGTTTATTGACAATGGTATTTGCTATAAGGATTTGTCTGAGGAAGAAAAAGAAGAATTTGAAGATACTTTTGACGATGACCCGGTGATTGAAGATACGGTTTTGAGTTCAGAACTTAACACATGGGTGTATAACACAGACACTATAGACAGCGTTTTATCGGTTTTGCTTGACAAAGGAATTAAAGTTGAGGGAGGAGACAAGCTTGGCAAAACGATTATTTTTGCTAAGAATAATCGCCATGCGAAAGCTATCGTTGACAGATTTTTGGCGAGATTTCCCGAATACGGTGGGGATTTTATCAAGGAAATTGACTATAGCATCAAGTATGTTGATTCGCTTATTGACGATTTCAGTGATAAAAATAAAATGCCGCAGATAGCAGTTTCAGTGGATATGCTTGACACGGGTATTGATATTCCTGAGATTACAAATCTTGTTTTCTTTAAAAAGGTTAAAAGTTATGCTAAATTCTGGCAGATGGTAGGTCGTGGAACAAGACTTTGCAAGGATTTGTTTGGCGGGGGACTTGATAAAGAAAAGTTTTTGATTTTTGACTGGTGCAGAAATTTTGAATATTTTCGTGCAAATAAGAATGGTGCGGAGTCAGGAATACAGGAGTCGCTTGCCGAAAAAATATTTAATGTGAAAGTGCAGATTACAAGAGAATTGGAAAAACAGGAAAATGAAAAGTATTCAAAGTACAGAAATGATCTTGTTGCAGGTATGCACCAGATAGTGATGGATATGAATGATGACAGTTTTCGTGTTAAAAGGCATTTACGGTATGTTGAAAAGTATCGAAATCTTAGTAATTGGCAGTCATTAGAAGCTAATAGCGTGTCAGAGTTAAAAAATCATGTAGCACCGTTGGTTATGCCTGAAAAGAGCGATGAGTTAGTCAGAAGATTTGATTATCTTATGCACACTATAAATCTCGGTATATTGCAGAGGAAAAATATTTCCAAGCCAATAGATACGGTTGTAAAAACGGCAGTTTTATTGTCGAAGAAATATAATATTCCTGCAGTTCAGAAACAGAGAGATGTTATTGAAAAAGTACAGAAAGAGGAATTTTGGGAAAATGCCACGATAATTGAAATCGATTATGTCAGGACATCGATTCGCAATCTTCTTCAATATATAGATAAGATAAAAAGAAATATTTATTATACGAATTTTACTGATAAAATCAGCGAACCGGTAGAGGGACAGCCGATAAGTGCAGCAAATAATCTGAAAAATTATAAAAAACAGGTTGAGTTTTATCTTAAGCAGCATCAGGACACGCTTGCCGTACACAAACTTCGCAATAATGAGAAATTAACCCGTACGGATTTAGATACACTTGAACATATATTGTGGACGGAGCTTGGAAGTAAAGCCGATTATGAAAATGAGTACGGAGATACACCGGTAGGCAAAATGGTAAGGCGTATCGTGGGTCTTGACCGTGAAGCCGTAAATAAGGCATTTAATGAGTTTTTAAACGAGGAAAGACTCAATGTAAATCAGTACCGTTTTGTAAGACTTATAATTGATTATATTGTGAAAAATGGAAATATTGAGGATAATAAGGTGCTTACAGAAGAACCTTTCAGAAGTGCAGGCAGTATAACTTCGCTGTTTAAAAATGATATGGCAACCGCAAAGCAGATAATGATGGTGATTAAACAGATACAGGACAACTCTGTTGAAGTTGCATAAAAAATTAATCATTATATAAATTTTGTATCAACCAAAGGTTGAATGATTTTCTATTTTTGCGTTATGGTATTTTGAACTATATAAATATATACTTTTAACATAAACTCTGCAGGGTTACATATACAATAGGTAATTGTGAAACTTACTATATGTGCAAAAGTTAATTGCAGTGATGGTTTTGCAATGGCACAGTTGCATTTATGATGAAAGGAAAGTATATATGACAGTTGTAAATATAGGAGAGAAAATAAGAAAACTTAGAAAAGAAAAGGGGATTTCACAGGACACCCTTGCACAGTATCTTGGAGTGTCATTTCAGGCGGTCAGTAAGTGGGAGAATGGACTTGCCATGCCTGATGTTACAATGTTTCCGGCAATCGCATTCTTTTTTGAAATTTCGATTGATGAATTGTTTGATTATGACAGAATGAAATTAGAAGAAAAAGTTATCACAGTCTGCCATAAGGCTTATGAAATCAGAGATGACAATCCCCAAAAGGCTGAAAAAATCCTTAGAGAGGGCTTGAAAAAGTTTCCGGGAAATGTGTTGATATTAAATAATTTGTTATATCCAATGATGATTCAGGAAGATAGAGAAGAAGAAATAATAGAGATTGCGGAAGTTTTAACGGAGACACCTAATGTTGAACTTGAAGTGAAGTTGGATTCATTTAGGATTATGGCAGAGACATATCATAAACTTGGTGATTTGAGTGCGTGCAGGAAAGTTATAGAAAAAATACCGGAATTATATTTTTCATTTCCAGAAAGTGGCAAACGAGAATTAATTGACGAAAGTAGAACAGTTAAAGTTCAAGAAGTAATATTAGAAAAAAAGGTAAGTGATATAATTCCAGATATTTTATTGATAACAGATATTGGAAAAATCATTGTAGAAATATTTG
>ENA-USYV01002302-USYV01002302.1-human-gut-metagenome-genome-assembly--contig:-NODE-2302-length-15786-cov-3.913425_pt1 | contig 15786 bp, 10 predicted proteins | sample MGYA00250066_ERZ773514 | MGnify/ENA primary metagenome ERZ773514 (study PRJEB29103, sample SAMN06112049) | human gut metagenome | biome: human gut; feature: ankylosing spondylitis patient; material... | reverse complement strand
GGCTCCGTTAGCGCCGATCAGACCATAACAGTTTCCCTCTGTGAACTTGATATTTACTTCTTCAAAAAGCGCTTTTTTTCCCACGCGCAGAGTTACATTATTTGCACTGATCATTACAATATCTCCTTTTTTGAAACTTCGTTTTACGGGATATGTGATGCTTAATACGCACCAACGCCTATATTAACATATAATCCATGAAAAAGGCAAGGACTTATAGGAAACATGTACGTTTCCCCAATCCCTGCCTTCTGTTTCCGAAAGCTCCTATAATTTTAAGCTGTTCTCTCAATGCCTGCTGTTCATATCGCTGTATACTTCACAAAACCTGGCGGCAACGGAAACCGGTTCGTTTCCCGCATAAAGATGAGAAGCATCTCCCAGCTTCAACCCCCGAAAACAAGCGATTCCCTTCTCTCGTTCTTCTGTCACTATTTCCGTCACCGATGTCGGAGCAAACGCAAAATACTGCCATGCCGAAAAAGGCGACATATTCCACAGATGCGACAACAACGCGCACGTAATCCCAAAATGGCAAAAAAACGTCACGGTCTCCGTGCATTCTCTCTCCACTCTATAACTGCTGCCTTCACGAACATATCCATGCTCTGCAAGAAATCTGTCAAACTCAAGAGTTACCCTGTCATATACTTCCACCGCATCTGAATTTTGGCATAGATCGGATTTTCTCCACGCATCCCTGTCCATACATTCTCCATGTTCCATCCAATACGACGGAACGATATCCCACACGATTCTCGGCACATACCGACCATTTTCTTTCTCCGCGGTAGGATAAGCCTTTTGAAGATGTACCGCCTGATTCAGATCGATCCTTGCCGGAAATTCTCTCAGCCATTCTACAGTCTGTGCGGTCTTTCCCACTTTATCCAGACAGTACTGCGCCGTGTCTTTCGCTCTTCCAAGGGGAGAAACATAACAGCTTCCGAGATTCAAGTCAGCCGCCCGTTCGGCAAGCAGTTTTGCCTCACGATGTCCTTTTTTCGTCAGCGTATCATTTATGTAATCCGGATCTCCATGTCTGATAAATAAAATCCTCACTGTCTATCTCCTGCCTTTCTTTTATGCAAAGCGTCCGTTTTAACCATCGTTTTGCAAGTCCGGTCCACATCCCCACTTCGTCTAATGCGCCATATATATGCGCCTGCTCTTCCTCTGTCCATTTATCAGGACGTTCTTTTAGTTTTTGTTCAAACCATTCTTCTGTGGCGACAGACATCCCATGTGCCCCTTCCGCAAATACATGATGCGCATAAGGTACGCCCGCCTTCCTGCATGCTTCGGCAAACAAATACCCGTTTTCCGCCGAAACGGTCTTATCTTCAAGAGTATGCCACAAAAAACACGGCGGCATCTCTTCTGTCACATGTTTTTCGACCGACAGATATTCCCGCTCTTCTTCATCAGAATCTTCTCCGAGCAAAGCTAAAAACGAATCTTCGTTTCTATACTTTCCCGAAGTGATTACCGGATAACCGAGTATCATCGCATCCGGTCTGCATGAAACTTCTTTAAGAAGAGAATTTTCTTCTTTTATATCCTGAAAATGAACTCCGAGACTTCCGCATAAGTGCCCGCCTGCCGAAAATCCGCATACAGCCACTTTCTCCGGATCGATCCGGCACTGTTTCGCATAATAACGTACGAGCCGCACCGTTCTGGCCAGATCTCTAAGCGGCTGAAGGTGCAAAGGCTCGCCTTCCGATGTCGGATTCACACTGTATGTAAGTACAAGCGCATTGTATCCGGCCCTATAAAATGTTCGTGCGACGATATCGCCTTCCGATGATGACACCTGACGATAGGCTCCGCCCGGCACAACGATCATTGCCGGACGGATCTGCCCGTCTTCATGCATATAACTTATCACATAAGGAATATCTCTTTCTTCACTTTCATACGAATATTCCTCTCTTTTCCAAATTGCCGTTCTCTTACCTATCATTTTTCCACCTCTTTTATACCGATCGGCAAAAACATTTTCAACAATATACCTTGCCGGCGCAAGGATGATTCTTATAACTTGACATCTGCCAAATACGGATTCTCCGCTTCGTAAAACTTCTCATTTTCAACTGCCTCTGCCAGCTTCATATCAATCGGCATACGGCCAAGCACCGGAACGTTCATCTCCCGAGCTGCTTCCTCTACATGACTTTCTCCGAACACTTTAATCTCTTTTCCACAGTCAGGGCATTTTACATAACTGTAGTTTTCTATGATCCCAAGTACCGGAATATTCATCTGTTCCGCCATATTCGCCGCTTTTTTCACGATCATCTGTACAAGATCCTGTGGAGATGTCACGATCACCACACCGTCTACCGGAAGCGACTGAAATACTGTCAAAGGAACGTCTCCTGTTCCCGGCGGCATATCTACAAACAGATAATCAATATCGCCCCACATAACATCTGTCCAAAACTGCTTCACAACTCCCGCAATAATCGGACCTCTCCAAATAACGGGCGCGGATTCGTCTTCCAGGAGAAGATTGACCGACATAATTCTTGTCTCATCTTTTGCAATACATGGAAGAATCCCTTCTTCCGTTCCTCTTGCTTTCTCATGTATTCCGTACATTTTCGGAATAGACGGACCTGTAATATCCGCATCTAAAATTCCGACTGTATATCCTTTTTCTCTCATCATTCTTGCGAGCGACGCCGTCACAAGCGATTTACCGACACCGCCCTTTCCGCTGACTACACCGATTACTTTTTTAATAGATGAATATTTGTTTTCCGGTTCACGGAAATCCTCTTTTTTGCTGCTGCATGAATCTGCATGTGCGCATCCTGCGCAAGATTCTTCTGTACATCCGTTTGTATTTTGCTGTTCTGGCATGATCTGCTACCTCTTTCTATAATTTACTCTTTTCTAAGTATAACACATTCGGGCAAAATCTTGTACTGATTTTGCCCGAATATCATTTCTCATTTATTAATCATTTATTCATATTCATTTAACGTCTGTTTACAACCGTTCCACTGTTATCTTGTCACATCGTTGAGCCATTTATAACTTCGATACCGTTTATATGTGATCGGTATTTTAATAATCTCATCACTCATAAGTATCACATAAACAACCGGCACACTTAGCTTAAATACAAATGCCGCAAGAAAACCGAACAATATCGAGCAGCACCACATCGTCGTCATATCGAGAATCAATCCGAATCTCGTATCGCCGCCCGAACGGAACACCCCCACGACAAGCGTTGTATTAATCGCCTGGCCGACAACAAAATAAGACATAACAAAAAACATGATCCTCAAATATTCTTTTGCCGTACCGCTCAAAGTCAGTGCCGCCGATGCCAAAGGCGAAACCGCAAGAATCACAGTTCCTCCCAATATTCCCATGATAATGCTCAATATAAGAAACCGTTTTGCATATGCTTTCGCATACTCTGTCTTTTTCTCTCCGATCGTCTTTCCAAGATAGATCGCCGCCGCGCTGGACAACCCAAACGATACAACTGTCGCAAGCTGTCTTGCCACCTGCGCCACTGAATTTGCCGCCACAGCCGCGCTTCCCATATGACCGAGTATCGCTGTGTTCGCCGCCGTTCCAAGTCCCCATAAAACTTCATTGACTACAACCGGAAGGGCATAACGCATAAAATCAGAAAATAGAATTTTATCCGTATGAAGCACATATTTGAACCTCAGCCTGATCTCCCTGTTAAATAAACGGGCATATATCGCAACAAGCACAACTTCCAGAATACGGGCGCAAAGAGTTCCAAGCGCCGCTCCTGCCACACCCATCTTCGGAAGTCCGAGCAGACCAAAAATGAAAATCGCATTCATTATGATATTGCATATAAGAGACAGAAGATAGACAACTGTTGCCACAACAACCCGTTCCACACTCCGCATAATATACAAATATGCCTGCGTAACTCCCATCATTATATAGGTAAACGCCACAATTCTCAGGTATTTAACTCCTTCCGAAACAACAACCGGATCGTTTGTAAATACCTGCATTAACAGTTCCGGTACCGCAAGAGCCGACACAGTAAAAAGCGCCGTCACACAGACCGCTGCTTTTACTGCCATTCCTAATATCTTTTCAATCGCATCCCGGTCGCCTTTTCCCCAATACTGAGCCGTGAGCACCGTCGCTCCGGAGGTCAGACCGAACAGGAACAATGTCATAATATACTGAATCTGTCCTGCCAAAGATGCGCCGGATAAAGCTTTTTCTCCAACAGCGCCTAACATAATGACGTCTGCCGCCGTCACGCCTACGTTGATCAGATTTTGAAGAGCCATAGGAACAACGAGCGCCAGCACCGTTTTGTAAAACTTTCTCCGGTCAATTTCTATATGATTTTCTCTCTTTAGCATGATATTTTCCGTAAACTACCTTTTACTTATTCTTTTGCTGCCCTGTAATGATTCTGCAGCTGTTTTTCGATCATTCTTTTCCGTTAAAGCAATACGTACACACTTTACACGGATCGATTCCGATCGATGCAATCAGATCATCCAGACGGTGGAAACGAAGAGTCGTAAAATTCTGGATCTTCCGAATCTCTTCTACCATCTTCGCATAACGGCAGCTGTCCGGATCGGCATATTCCGCAAGCACTTCTGCCGGACAGTTTTCTCCTTCTGCCTCTTGAATGATCCTGCGTGTGATCAGATCAAGATCTGATTTGGATCTTGAAAAATTCAAAAACTTACAACCGTACACAAGCGGCGGACACGCCGGACGTACGTGCACTTCTTTCGCTCCGCTCTTATAGAGAAATTCCGTCGTCTCCCGAAGCTGCGTTCCGCGCACGATAGAATCGTCGATCAAAAGCAGTTTCTTATCTTCGATCAGAGACTGCACCGGAATCAGCTTCATCTTTGCGATCAGATTTCTCTGACTCTGGCTTGTAGGCATAAATGACCTCGGCCACGTCGGCGTATATTTAATAAACGGTCTCGCATACGGTATTCCCGATTCATTAGAATATCCGATCGCATGTGCGATCCCAGAATCAGGAACTCCGGCTACAATATCAGGATGCACAGAATCTCCATCGCGCTTTGCAAGCATACTTCCACATTTATAACGCATTTCTTCTACATTGACGCCTTCGTAAGAGGAAGTCGGATAACCATAATAAACCCATAAAAAAGAACAAATCTTCATCTCTTTTCCCGGAGCTACCAACTGTTCCACGCTTTCCGGAGTAATCAGATCGATCTCTCCCGGCCCTAATTCTTTGTACGCTTCATAACCGAGATTAATATACGCTGAATTTTCAAAAGAAACACAGTACGCCTCTTCTTTCTTACCGACAACAACCGGAGTTCTTCCATATCTGTCACGCGCCGCATAAATTCCGTCTTTCGTCATAAGAAGCAGCGTAAGAGAGCCGTTTACAGTTTCCTGCGCATAACGGATTCCTTCCACAAGCGTTTCTTTCTTACAGATCAAAGATGCCACAAGCTCTGTCGCATTGATCTTACCTCCGCTCATCTCCTGAAAATGGGAATGCCCTTCTTCAAACACTTTTTCTAAAAGTTCTTCTTCATTATTGATCTTTCCAACCGTAACGATCGCAAAACTTCCGTGATGCGACTGTATAAGAAGCGGCTGCGGCTCGTAATCAGAAATACATCCGATTCCAAGATTGCCTTTCATCTCATCTACATCCCTGTCAAATTTTGTACGAAAAGGAGCATTTTCTATATTATGGATCGCACGGCAGAACTCTCCGTTTCCATACGCAGCCATTCCGCCTCTTCTCGTTCCGAGGTGAGAATGATAGTCCACGCCGTAAAATAACTCCAATACACAGTCTTTTTTTGATGCAACTCCGAAAAATCCACCCATTTTCTATGTGCCTCCTGTAAATTTATCAAATTCATTCTGCTATTTATCTTTCACCTTATAAAGGATAAGGAGTTCCCGGCGATAAGTCAATACTTTCTTTCATATGCCTGCTATTATCGTTTATTATAGATATATATAAGCAGAAGTTCTATTCCTTTATTTTTGCCGCTTTGGCATCAAAATCATTCTCCCTGCAAACGATTCCCATTTTCTCCGTCTATACAATAAGAGGATGCCTTATTTTGACATCCTCTTACCTGTTAGTCTTCCAAGGCTTCTTTCATCTCTTTCATTTTTTCCATGAAGCCTTTCTTTTTCTTCTTCTCGACTTTCCCTGTTGTCTCATCATGTTCATGAAGTGTATTTCCCGTCAATTCATCAAATCTTCGCAGCGCTTCTTTCGCCTCCGAACTTAATCTTTCCGGAGTCTGGATCTCAAGCGTCACATAATGATCTCCTCTTGCCTGTGGATTACGAAGAGACGGAACTCCTTTTCCTTTAAGGCGCACTTTTGTATCTGTTTTCGTTCCCGGTTTTACATTATAAATCACATCTCCGTCTACCGTAGGAATACGAATATCTCCTCCGAGCGCCGCTACCGCAAATGAAATCGGATGCGTAGAGAAAATATGAATATCTTGTCGTTTTAACGACGGATGCGCCGAAACATTCACTTCTACAAGAAGATCTCCCCGTGGTCCGCCGTTTACTCCCGGTTCTCCCTTGTCTCTGATACGAACGCTCTGGCCGTTATCAATTCCTGCTGGGATAGACACTTTGATCTTCTTTCGGTTTGCAATGTATCCGCTTCCTGCGCATTTTGAACATTTTTCCTTAATCACTTTACCGGAGCCTCCGCAGTTAGGACATGTCTGCACATTTTGAACTGTTCCGAAAAAAGACTGGGATGTATAGACAACCTGCCCCCGGCCCCCGCATTTCGGGCATGTTTCGGGAGATGTTCCGGGTTTTGCCCCTGTTCCATTACATGTTTCACATGGATCTTTCAAAATAAGATCTAATTCTTTTTCACATCCGAAAACCGCTTCCTCAAATGTGATTCTTATACTTTTTCTGACATTTGCGCCTCGCATCGGTCCGTTACTTCTTCCGCCTCGTCTTCCGCCGCCGAACAGGTCGCCGAAAATATCGCCGAAAATATCACTGAAATCCGCACCGCTAAAGTCAAAGCCTCCGAAACCGCCTGCGCCGCCCGCGCCGCCATCGAATGCCGCGTGACCAAACTGATCATATTTCTGTCGTTTTTCAGGATCGCTTAAAACAGCATATGCTTCTGATGCCTCTTTAAATTTCTTTTCCGCCTCGGCATCCCCCGGGTTCATATCGGGATGGTACTTCTTTGCCAGTACACGGTATGCTTTTTTGATCGCCGCCTCATCAGCATCTTTCCCGATGCCGAGCACCTCGTAATAATCTCTCTTTGACTCTGCCATAATACGAATACTCTACCTTTCCTCAAGAAAATTCTACGAAACCGCTTTTTACACGATCCCGTAGAATTTTTATTTTACATTTTGCCTGATATTTCAAGCTTTTATCTCGTTTCCTCTGATATCTTAAACTTCTTTATAATCTCCGTCTACGACATCATCTCCGTTGAATCCTTCCGGAGCCGGTCCTGCATCCTGACCTGGATTCGGTCCTGCTGCACCTGCACCTGCCGCTGCGCCTGCCTGCTCATACATCTTTGTGAAAAGTTTCTGTGCGCTTTCCATCAGTTTTTCCTTCGCAGCTTTGATCTCAGCCACATCGGCTTCAGATGTATTTTCCGGAGTTGATTTTGCCAGCACGTCTTTTAACGCCTGCATATCGGCTTCTACAGCCGCTTTATCGTTGGCATCCAGTTTATCGCCGACTTCCTTGATTGCCTTTTCTGTCTGGAATACCATTGCATCAGCTTCATTTCTTGTATCGATCGCCTCTTTACGTTTCTTATCCTGAGCTTCAAACTCAGCAGCTTCTTTTACCGCTTTATCAATATCGGAATCTGACATATTAGAACCTGCTGTGATCGTGATATGCTGTTCTTTTCCTGTTCCGAGATCTTTTGCAGATACGTTGACGATACCGTTTGCATCAATATCGAAAGTAACTTCGATCTGCGGGATTCCACGCGGAGCCGGCGGGATTCCGTCAAGTCTGAACTGTCCGAGTGATTTATTATCTTTTGCGAACTGTCTTTCTCCCTGTACGACATTGATATCTACCGCTGTCTGGTTGTCTGCCGCTGTAGAGAATATCTGGCTTTTCTTTGTCGGGATCGTTGTATTTCTCTCGATCAATCTTGTGGCAACTCCGCCCATTGTTTCGATAGAAAGAGAAAGCGGTGTAACATCAAGAAGAAGGATATCTCCTGCTCCTGCGTCTCCTGCAAGTTTTCCTCCCTGAACAGAAGCTCCAAGAGCAACACATTCATCCGGATTCAAAGATTTGCTCGGTTCTTTTCCTGTCAGTCTCTTTACTTCTTCCTGTACTGCCGGAATACGTGTAGATCCGCCTACAAGCAATACCTGACCGAGATCTGCCGCTGTAAGTCCCGCATCGGAAAGAGCGCGTCTTACCGGCTCTGCCGTTCTGTCTACGAGATCTCTTGTCAGCTCATCGAATTTTGCTCTTGTCAGATTCATATCAAAGTGTTTCGGTCCTTCGGCAGTTGCCGTAATGAACGGAAGGTTGATATTTGTTGTTGTTGCGGAAGAAAGTTCTTTTTTTGCTTTCTCTGCCGCTTCTTTTAATCTTTGAAGAGCCATCTTATCCGTTGAAAGGTCAACGCCTTCTTTTGCCTTAAAATCTGCCAGCATATAATCTGTAATCTTCTGGTCAAAGTCATCACCGCCAAGACGGTTATCTCCTGCTGTTGAGAGAACTTCGATCACGCCGTCGCCGATCTCGATAATGGAAACGTCAAACGTACCACCTCCAAGGTCGTATACCATGATCTTCTGCTCTTTCTCATTGTCCAGGCCGTAAGCAAGAGCCGCTGCCGTAGGCTCGTTGATGATACGTTTTACATCAAGACCTGCGATCTTACCTGCATCTTTGGTAGCCTGACGCTGAGCGTCGTTGAAGTATGCCGGAACTGTAATAACAGCTTCCGTTACTTTTTCTCCCAAATAACCTTCTGCATCCGCTTTCAATTTCTGAAGGATCATTGCGGAAATTTCCTGAGGAGAATATTTTTTCTCATCGATCGTCACTTTAAAATCGCTTCCCATCTCTCTTTTGATAGAAGAAATTGTTTTGTCTGCGTTTGTAACTGCCTGACGTTTTGCCGGCTCTCCTACGAGACGCTCTCCTGTCTTTGTAAACGCTACGACTGACGGCGTTGTTCTTGCGCCTTCTGTGTTTGCGATCACTGTCGGCTGTCCGCCTTCCATAACAGCTACGCAACTGTTTGTTGTACCAAGGTCAATACCGATTATTTTTCCCATGATTTTTTCCTCCTGCTTCTTATCGCTTTTTATTATTCTGAAATAAAGTTGCTTTTCTACTAATTTGCTACTTTTACCATACTGTGTCTTACGACGCTGTCATGATACATATAGCCTTTTTGAAATTCTTCCGTGATGATGTTTTCACCCGCTTCCTCATCTTCCACATGCATAACCGCATTATGGAAATCAGGATTAAATTCCTGGCCTACCGCTTCGATCGGTTTTACACCGACCCCTTCCAAAGTCGTCATGATCTGTTTGTAGATTTTTTCCATTCCTTCTACAAAAGGATCTTCCTTACTTTCCTCCGGCACGGCTGCAAGACCACGTTCAAAATTATCGATAACCGGAAGAATTTTTTCTATGATATCTTTCGCTCCGATTTCATACATTTGAGATTTTTCTCTCTCTGTACGCTTGCGGAAGTTATCAAACTCTGCCATTTGACGGGTGAGACGATCAGTCAATTCTTCAATCTTCTCGTCTTTTTTATCTTTTTTTTCTTTCTTTGCGAAAAACTTTTTCTTTTCTTTTGATTCTGTATCTTTTGTATCCTGAGACTCTTCCGTCTCTTTTGAAGCTTCCTCCTCAACAGATCCTTTCGTCTCTGCCGCCTCGTCCTGCTCATCTGCAGCCGCTTCGTCTTCCATCTTTGCCGCTTCTGCCTTTGCTTCCTCGACAGCTTCTTTTATCATATCTTCTTTGCTCATCTTGTCACCCACCGGCTTTCCACCTTTCTATCCTTTTGGATCTTTATTATAAATCGCATCCAACTCTCCCTGCAGAATTTTCAGCGTCTTCATGACATGTTCATAATCCATCCGTTTCGGTCCGATAATGCCGATCGTTCCTTTCATGCCTTCGCCAAGTTCATACGTCGCTGTCACGACACTGCAGTCCTTCATTGTTTTAACCGGAGTCTCATCTCCGATATAAACCTGTATTCCGTGACTATCCTCACTTGCCAGTGTCTCTGTCACAAGATCGGCGAGCTGCTGCTTCTCTTCAAATGCACTGATGATCTCCTGTGCGCTTTGCTTATCGCTCAACTCCGGATACTTAAAGATGTTCGTAGCTCCGCTTGTATAAATCTTCATATCTTCTTCTACATGGATCGTCTCTGCCACCGCATCCAGTACATGAGCGACAACCTCACTGTGAATGCCTGCCTGCTCTTTCAGCCTTGCGATCAATCCAAGTGTGATCTGATCGATCGGAAGTCCGTTCAATGTAGTATTAAGAAGCATATTTAACTTCAGAAGATTCTCATTACTTAACATTTCCCCTACTTCGATGATCTTATTCTTGATTACATTACCGCCAAGTACGATAACCGCTACGATCTGTTCTGCATCAACTTGAGAAAGCTGAATAAATTTCAGCGTATTCCGATTGTTAATCGGAGACGATACCATCGTCGCATAATTCGTATTCGTCGCCAAAGCTCTTGCTGCCTGCTGTAATACTTTCTCAACCTTATCGGTTTTCTCCAACATCGCGCTTTCTCTTTTTGCAATCTCTTGTTCTTTTTCTTCCATCAGCATATCAACATAAAGCCGATATCCTTTATCCGAAGGAATCCTTCCCGCCGACGTATGCGGCTGAAAAATATAACCGAGATCTTCAAGATCTGCCATCTCGTTCCTGATCGTCGCGGAACTTAAATTCAGATCTGTATATTTAGAAAGTGTCCGCGAGCCAACCGGTTCTCCGGTCTCAAGGTAATTCTGTATGATCGCTTTTAATATAGTAAGTTTTCTTTCACTTAACGACGTATCGACCGCCACAGCTTTTCCTCCTCTCTCGCTATTAGCACTCTTTTCTTTCGAGTGCTAACACCTTTCGTATATTAAGATAGCACTGCATTTTCCTTTTGTCAACAGTGTTTATTATTTTTTTATTTATTTCTGTACATCCGAAACGATGTCTTCTATCTGAATTTCCTATTATCCGAAAGAGGCAGAATCACAGCATCCGCTTTTTCAAAACAAAAACTCACTCATTACATAGTTGCTTATATCAACTCCCCGCTCTGTCAGGCGGATCTGCCCTTTTTCTTTTATCAAAAGACGTTCTTTTTCAAGTTTTCCGATCGTTTCTCCGTAAACCGTATCTATTTGCACCCCGAATGTTTCAAAAAAACTTTTTTCCGACACTCCATCTGTTTTCCGCAGTCCGAGAAACATGAATTCTTCCATTTGCTCTTGCACTGACAGTACACTTACTTCTTCTGCTTTTTCCCATACCGCTTTTTTACTCTCTTCTTTTTTGCCGTCCGGATCTACAGTCTTATTCAGTCTTATATAAACATCCATTTTATCTGTATTGCAGAATCGGTGTTCGGCAATCAGAGAGGACGCCCCCAGTCCCAGTCCGAGATATTCTCTTCGCTCCCAATACCCTAAATTATGCCTGCACTCATATCCCGGTTTTGCATAATTTGAAATCTCATATCTCTCATACCCGTATTCCCGAAGGATCTTCTCTGTTATTTCATAAATCGCCCGTTCTGTATCTTCATCGGGAAGCGGAAGTATCTGTCTGTCTTTTCTTATATTACCGTCTTTATCTGATACTTCCGGCATACTACTCTCGCGGGACAACAGTTCTTTTTGGCATATCCGCTCCCCATCCTCCCCGTAAATCGTACCGAAAACAGTTCCTTCTTCTATAATTAAACTATATGCGGAAATATGTTCCGGCTGTAACTGCGCAACTGTGCGAAGCGTTGTTTCCCAGCTCTTTTTTGTCTGCCCGGGAATCGCCGAGATCAAATCGATATTAACGTTATGAAATCCTGCTTTTCTTACCATCTTCCATGTAGTGAGAAATTCATCATATGTATGGATACGTCCAAGCATTTTCAGTTCTCCGTCATCGACCGATTGAAGACCGATACTTAACCGGTTCACTCCGCATGTTTTCCACATGTTTATCTTTTCTTCCGACACAGTTCCGGGATTTACTTCCATCGTTATTTCCGCATTCTCCGCAATATCGAAACTTTCCCGCAAAGCACGAAAAATAGAGGCAGTGTATACTCCCTCTAATATAGAAGGAGTTCCACCGCCTAAAAAAATCGTTGTCACGCAATAATCCGAAAACTGTTCTTTTTTTCCTTTTATCTCCTCCGCAAGAGCTTCCACATAAGCAGAAACCTCCTCTTGCTTTGCAGAAAACGAAAGGAAATCACAATACGCACATTTCTTTACGCAAAAAGGAATATGCACATACAGTTCCAGTTCTTTTTTCATATTTTCCTTTACCTCTTTAAGATGTTTTAAACATCACTTTTTCACTTATACATCGACAACAAAAATCACTCGTCATCCAACTTCAGTACGCTCATAAATGCTTTCTGCGGTATCTCTACGCTGCCGACCTGACGCATTCTTTTCTTTCCCTCTTTCTGCTTTTCAAGCAGTTTTCTCTTACGTGAAATATCACCGCCATAACATTTTGCCAACACATCTTTTCTCATTGCCTTTACTGTTTCACGAGCGATGATTTTACTTCCGACTGCCGCCTGTATCGGAATCTCAAAAAGCTGTCTCGGAATTTCTTCTTTTAATTTCGCGCACATTTTTCTTCCGCGGTCATAAGCGCTTCCTGCAAATACAATAAACGACAATGCATCCACTTCTTCTTTATTAATAAGAATATCAAGCTTCACAAGTTCAGATTTCTGATATCCCATCATCTCATAATCAAATGACGCATATCCTCTTGATCTTGACTTCAATGCATCGAAAAAGTCATAGATGATTTCATTCAGCGGAAGATGATAATTCAATACGGCACGTTTTTCCTCGATATATTCCATTCTCTGATAAATGCCTCTGCGTTCCTGACAAAGATCCATGATCGCACCGATATATTCCGATGTAACCATGATCTCCGCTTTTACCATAGGTTCTTCCATATAATCAATCTCCGCCGGATCCGGCATATTCGTCGGATTTGTCAGATCGATCACTTCTCCGTTTGTTTTATGGATTTTGTAAATTACACTCGGCGCCGTTGTTACGAGATCCAAATTATATTCCCTCTCCAAACGTTCCTGGATAATCTCAAGGTGAAGAAGTCCGAGAAATCCGCAGCGGAATCCAAACCCAAGAGCGACCGATGTTTCCGCTTCAAATTGCAGCGCCGCATCGTTGAGCTGTAATTTTTCAAGAGCGTCTCGAAGATCCGGATACTTTGCTCCGTCTGCCGGATAAAGTCCGCAGTATACCATCGGATTTACTTTTTTATATCCCGGAAGTGGCTCTTCACACGGACGATCCTGATCGGTAATGGTATCACCCACCATGGTGTCACGCACATTTTTAATGCTGGCGGTAACATAGCCTACCATGCCGGCACTCAGTTCCTCACACGGAATAAACTGTCCTGCCCCGAAATATCCAACTTCCACGACCTGCTCCACGGCTTCCGTTGCCATCATGCGGATCTGCATACCCGGCCGTATCGTTCCGTTTTTGACACGGCAGAAGATGATGACACCCTTATAGGAATCATACAGGCTGTCAAAAATCAATGCCTGCAGCGGAGCATCGGCATCCCCTGTCGGAGCCGGTATCTTATGCACGATTGCCTCCAGCACATCTTCCACATTCTGTCCGGTCTTTGCGGAAATACGCGGGGCATCCTGTGCTTCTATGCCGATCACATCTTCTATCTCCTCAATTACTCTGTCCGGATCTGCACTCGGCAGGTCGATTTTATTAATAACCGGTATCACATCCAGATCATGATCCAATGCCAGATACACATTCGCCAATGTCTGTGCTTCTACACCCTGTGCTGCATCCACGATGAGGATTGCACCGTCACAGGCTGCCAGGCTTCTTGATACTTCGTAATTAAAATCCACATGTCCCGGAGTATCAATCAGATTGAAGATATATTCTTCTCCGTCCTTCGCTGTATACACGGTACGGACTGCCTGTGCCTTGATGGTAATCCCTCTCTCTCTCTCAAGTTCCATATTATCCAGTACCTGTTCCTGCATTTCCCTGTTCGTGAGCAGTCCTGTCTTTTCTATAATTCTGTCTGCAAGTGTAGACTTTCCATGATCAATATGGGCTACAATACAGAAGTTTCTAATCTTATCCTGATTTATCTTAGACATTCTTTTATACCTTTCTTAAATTCCAGATTATGACCTCTGTATCATAACATTTTCCTTTGTTTTCTGTCAACTCTTTCTTTCATCTATATGATATAGTCAATTCCTTTTTATATTGGCAAAACACAATATATAGTCGTTTTTCATTTTTTAATAACAATATTTTGTATTTGTCATAGACAAATAGTTTTGCAGGTGCTATAATACATAGGTGCCGCCAGCATATGCTGGTGGTATTAAAATGTAAAAAATTTTTTCTAAAAGTAATTATGAGGTGAAAGAATGAAGGTTATTAAACGAGATGGCAGGCATGCTGATTACGAAAGAAATAAAATATTTATTGCCATTCAGAAGGCAAATGAAAGTGTGGACAGCCATGACCGGATTGATGATGATCAGATCTTTAACATTATTGCATCAATCGAAGCACGCGGCGATGAAGTAATGCCTGTGGAAACAATTCAGGATTACATCGAACAGAAATTAATGGAAATTAAAAAATATAATCTGGCAAAGGCCTATATTAAATACCGCTATACCAGAGAACTTGTCCGCAAATCAAACACAACGGATGATTCGATCATGAGTCTGATTAAAAACAGCAATAAAGAATTGAAAGAAGAAAATTCCAATAAAAATGCAACACTTGCTTCTACCCAGCGTGATTACATGGCAGGCGAAGTCAGCAAGGATATCACAAAAAGAATTCTTCTTCCTGCCAAAATTGTCAAAGCCCATGAAGACGGAGTCATTCATTTTCATGACATGGATTATTTTATCCAGCCAATCTTTAACTGCTGCCTGGTAAATATCGGCGATATGCTTGATAACGGCACTGTTATGAACAATAAACTGATTGAAAGCCCAAAGAGTTTTAAAGTTGCCTGTACGGTTATGACACAGATTATTGCGGCCGTTGCCTCAAACCAGTACGGTGGACAATCCGTAAACATTTCCCACCTTGGTAAATATCTCCGCAAAAGTGCGGAAAAATATCGCAGACATTATACTGAAATGCTCGCAGCAAACAACTCATCTGAAATGATTGACAAACTTGTAAACGATCGTGTAAAGTCTGAATTAAAAGATGGTGTACAGACCATGCAGTACCAGATTAATACACTCATGACAACCAACGGGCAGTCCCCTTTCGTTACCTTATTTATGTATATCGAGGACGGATATGAATATGAAACCGAAGTTGCCATGATTATCGAAGAAATCTTAAAGCAGCGTCTGGAAGGTATCAAAAATGAAAAAGGCATTTATGTAACACCTGCTTTTCCGAAATTAATCTATGTACTGGATGAAAATAACTGCTTAAATGGCGGAAAA
>ENA-USYV01002297-USYV01002297.1-human-gut-metagenome-genome-assembly--contig:-NODE-2297-length-15811-cov-4.041502_pt1 | contig 15811 bp, 9 predicted proteins | sample MGYA00250066_ERZ773514 | MGnify/ENA primary metagenome ERZ773514 (study PRJEB29103, sample SAMN06112049) | human gut metagenome | biome: human gut; feature: ankylosing spondylitis patient; material... | reverse complement strand
TGGTGGAATAAATTCTAGCTCTGCATATATCCTATAGCGAACATCTTTCAATAGTAAACTGGACTTTTGTTGTCGGTTGTCTTCTATGAATAAGTCGGAAGCGCGTGGACTCATCAAGCTTCCTACTTCATTTCTTTTAAAAGAAAACCACTTTATTGGCTCCAAGACTTCTATCCGTGTTATATTCCATCGGATGGCTGGTTTCCAAAATATGGCTTCAAAGATAGCACGTGCAGCAGATGGAGTAATCACATCATAGCTGCAGCGCTCCACCTTCATTTCAGGTCGGGAAAATAGAGCATACGGACCCCAGACTTTAATTTTAACACTCATTAAAACCATCACCCCTTTTGTCAGAAAAACATATTATTTCTCGTGTCATTTTGATATAATATCAACATAAAGCTTTACAATTGTCAGTCCTTTCTTATAAAACCAACTATACCACACTTCATTCCAAAGATCAATATTTACTACAAATACCAATGAAAATTTATTTTAATAGTTGCACCAAAAACATTTTTATCATACACAAATCCGTAATTCTATATTATAATTTATCTGTCAGGTGAACTATACAACAACCTGTGGATTGAAATATTGGCATTTGCAGTAATGCACCACAAGTCCAGCAAGAATTAACTTCCTGCTGGACTTTATTCTTACTACATAAATACCCCCATTCCCATCTCTATGTCCAACCGAAGTCCATACTCTTCTGTATACCCGTCACCCGAACAAAGTTCATATAAATCTTCTATATCCTCTGACACTGGTCTCAACATTCCTGAAGCTGCCAATTTATCATAATTTCCTGTATAAACACTAACGCAATACTGACCTGCCTTTCTCATCAAAGATTTTGTATATCCCTTATATCGTATTTCTTTCAGCAGTTGTTTTGCATCTTCCTCCTGAGGAATAAAAATTGTTACCGTATGTTCCTCAATTAATTTAAAATTCTTCGAAGCTGTTGAAAAATTATAAACTCCTCTTTGGAATTCATCCATTATCTTCTTTTTGTCTAACTCATTCCTTCGAAGATAATACAATTTCTTAAAATAATCTCTCGCCGTCTCCGGTGCTGAAAAATCCACTTGTTCATCCATCAAGCTAGAGGCAACATCCATCTGTTGTCTCTGTCCCGGCATATATTCTTTTTCTGAAAATGTAAAGATATACACCTTACTATCTTCCACCGATCGCTTTCCCTCACGATTACATCGTCCTGCTGCCTGAACGATTGAATCGATTCCGGCAAGCTGACGATATACAGACCGAAAATCCACATCTACTCCAGCCTCTATCAAACTGGTTGCAATCAGAATACACTCATCACTCCCTTTTAATCTCTGCCGAACTTCCTCTAACACTTCTTTTCGATGCTTCGGATACATAGCAGTAGAAAGATGATATACATGTTCTGCTCCTCTTTCTTTTAATCGCTGGTACAAAGACTGAGCTCTTGCTTTTGTATTAACAATACAGAGCGCCTGTGTTTCCTCTATTAAACGATCTTCCAACTCCTCCGTACTAACCTTTCCCATCGAGATAAACTCTGTTCGTTTAAAAAAAGCGAACTGTTCTTCCTTTTGCGGACATAATTCGCGAATGTTCCACTTCTTTTGAAATAATCCTTCCAAGGCAGGTTGAGTCGCAGTGCAAAGAACCAGACTAGAATGATAATTCTGAACCAATTCCTCCATCTGTGCCAGACATGGTAGCATGTAATCTGTTGGAAGCATCTGTACCTCATCAAATATAATTACACTATTTGCGATGCGATGCAATTTACGGCATTTAGATGATCTATTGGAAAATAATGATTCAAAAAACTGTACATTCGTCGTCACAATCACGGGTTTATCCCAATTTTCTGCTGCCAGCTGCATTGGCTTTAATTCTTCCGATGATTCATAATCTACATTATAGTAATTTTCCAGTACATTCCGTTCCCCCAGAATTTCACGAAATACAGATGCATTCTGCTCAATAATACTCGTATATGGAATGACGTAAATAATTCGTTCCATCCCATATCGGACTGCATGTTTCAAGGCAAACGCAAGGGAAGCCAACGTCTTTCCTCCGCCGGTCGGGACGGTTAACTGAAACATTCCCGGTTCTTCTTCCCCTCTTTGAATACAACTTCTCAAGATTTCGCTGCGATGACCGTTGACGGTTGTCAAATCTTTATTTTCAAGCCATCCTTTTATATACTCAGAAAGTCTCTGTTCTAATACCTCTAAAGATTCTCCTGAATCTCTCCCTACCTTTCCATTGAGCATGAACTGCTCGGTATCCAAAAAATCTGCATCTACCAAACAAGAGTACAGCATACGAATAAATACACTCAATGAAAAATCCGGATTTATCACCACATTCGGATCAAAGGGAATCTCCTGTAATGCCGGAATCTCAATTTCATCTAGGTAAGAACTATAATCCTCCACATTTTTCTTCAATCTTCCATACATAGTTGATTTACCAAGTCCCGTTCCTGCTCCTGTATTAGGAAGTCCTGCATGATGACCGGCAATACAATACCCCAGAAGAGAGTAGAAACCACCTTTTTCCATACAAATCTTTGCCCCGGCTGTAGAATGATCTACTTGATTAGTATTATTTCCACGTATCCTCTCTTGAAATGCGTCTGAATATTTTCCTATATCATGCAGCATTCCAGCACAATAACCCCACTGCTCTTTTTTGAAGGACTTTGCAAACTCTGCTGCCAGTACAGCAGTCCCCTCCAGATGTTCTTTTATTGATTGTTCACGTTTACCATCAATATGTGCCAGATATTTCATCTTGTCTTTTTTCATCACTCCCACCCCTCTCACTTATCACGCTCCTATCCATTTTGCCATCTACAGATTATCAATCTTCGCAGTGAAATTTATTCCTGCAAATTCATCTGAATTTCCATAAATCAATCATATCACACATTTCCATATATAGTAACCTCCACCTAATAGGTGTCGTATATACATCCCATCTAAAATCATCCATATATTGACACAATTTTCCTCAAAAGAAAAGCGGCTGATCAATACCATAATCAACCGCCTAAAACAATTCTTGTAATCAACCCACAGTGCTTCTTATTATACTTCCCACTCCAATTTACTAACCATTCAACGCTCACAGCAATTCGTCAATTTTTGCAAAATCGATATTCAAATCATCATAAATCCCTGCCGGAACAAGATCGGAAAATGTATATTCGTTCATATCATTTTTTTCAAAATTATATACAATAATCCTGTTTTTCGTTTTATCCACGATCCAATATTCACGGACACCGGCCGTGCGATATTTAAAAAGCTTTATCATGTAGTCAATCCGCTGGCTTCCCGGTGATACCACTTCAATAATCCAATCCGGTGCTCCCGCACATCCTTTATCATTTAATTTAGATGGATCGCAGATCACGCTTACATCCGGCTCTACGTAAGTATGATCATCCTCGTTTAAAAAAACTGCAAATGGAGCGACATAAGGCCTGCATACTCCGCCTTTCTGCTTAATATAGTCCCGAATAACTGCAAATATTTCACCTACAATTTCCTGATGAGCCCGGCTTGGAGGTGCCATCATATACATGGTACCATCTATCAATTCTGCACGGGTTCCTTCCGGAAGATCATATATATCTTGTACTGTATACGTTTTGTATTTAGGTAATGGCATAGCTCCTCCTTTCTCGGCTGAAATATACTTTCCTCTATAATAAATAGTTTATCGTATCTCCGTTCTTTTATCAATCAATTCATTGATACGTTTTCAATTTTTAAAGCCAAAATGTGGTCAAAAAAGCGGCTGACCTCCCGATCAACCGCTTTAAATAACTCTTTTACCTATTATCTTCCCGCTTCTTCATCCCAGCTGCCGTCTTCTTTCACGTACCAGCCGTCCGGTGTCCGGCGTTTTGAATACATGATGCCGGCACTGCCGTCTTGATTCGAATTCAGATAATACCATTTTCCATTGATGAACTGCCATCCTGTAAGCATACCCTGGTTTTCGTCCATATAGAACCATCCCTGGTACAGGGTGTCATAGATCCAGCCGGTACTCAGATATCCCTCAGCGCCAAATGCCCACCATCTGCCGTTGACTTTTTCCCAATGAAATGCACCGGTATTGCCCATAGGCCAGGTGCCGTCACTGTAGCGGAGCCACCAGCCTCTGGCATCCTTTATCCAATGGCTGTAACCGTCATTCACTGCCTGATTCGATGCACCGGTGATAACCCCCTGCTCCTCGCTGCGGTAGCCTTTCTGGCTATCTTTGGTTACTGTGCCGGAACTTACGCTGCTGCTTGTTCCACTGCTGCCCTTTCCACCGCTGTCTTTTCCACCGCTGTCTTTTCCACCGCTGTCTTTTCCGCCGCCTGAATGACTGCCTGAGCTTGAAGGCGCTTGCTGAACCGTCACATTGACTGTTTTTACAGCATCATTGAAATTGGCCATCGAAGCTTTCACATATACCTGATAGGTTCCCGCATCTGTAAAGCCCGGGATCTCACTCTGGTAATCCACTCCATTCTTAGAATAAGTAAATACCACTGCATCCGGACTCACATTTGAAAGACCGGTTTCCACAGATGCATGGATCTGCGGTTTCTGTTCGGTACCATTGTAGGTAAGCGAATCTGCCGACACAGTCATGGATGCAAAATCACGTGCTACGATATTGCCTTTGATAGATGTGCTATTTTCTGTCAGCTCATAATTCTTTGCATTGTCACCTGCTAACGTAATATTTGCCGCCTCAATATTGTGCTCTCCAACATCCGCACTCTGATATGCCAAATTCACCTGGTCAGCACGAACATCCTGAGAATCAGGAGTACCGGAATCACTGTAAAGCTGAACAAATAAATTCTGCTCCTCCGTAATATCTGTCGTTCCATCATAGACTTTATCGAAAGAGTATCCGGTTATCCGCGCATTTAATTTACACTTGTCGATTGTAAGTATAGCTTGTTTCGATTCATTCGTATAATTTCTCTGACCCAACAGATAGACAGTGTATATTCCAGCATCTTTTCGCTCTGTAACTTTACTATTATCAGTTCCTGTCCAATATGTCCAATCTTGGATTATATAATCCGCCTTATCCACTTCATCTCCGGAAGCTCCCTGCCAGTTCTCAACCACTTTGATCTCCGGGCTCCAGGATTGACCATTATAAATGACGGTCTCTGGTTCGAGTGTTACTTTTGTATCTGCAAACCTCCGTTTGATAATACTCGTTGGGTTGCCAGAGCAAAATACCTTCGACTTGTAATTATCTACTGTCACCCTTACAAATACAAACTGCCCCGACTCTGCTACATTCACAATCTTCGGACACTCCGACTTCCACTGATCTTCTTGTAAATCATCCGTACTACTTGTACTCTTCAGCTGATATTCATACCTTGCACCACTAGGAATGCCACTTGCGTTAATGGCAGCTGCCGGATATCCTTGGGCTCCCCTATATTCATCGCTGGCAGCCGTTACGGTCAAATTCCAGTCACCAGGAAAAGCTGCTTTATTAACCGTCAATGTTATATAAACCGGATTTTCTCCGGCTTTATAGAATCCACTTGCCTGTGTATTCACCTTGATTTTAAATACACCAGCCTTGGTCACCGTCAACTGGCCTGTTTCCTTGTCAATCGTTCCTTCTCCCTTATCACTTCCTGTATCTTCAACAAGTTCATATTGCAGGTTTCCGGCGTTAACCGGTTTATGAATACCCGCAAGGCTTGGAACATTGATCGACATATTTTCTTTATAATTTTCACTAATTTCCGCTTGATTAACTGTAATATTACCCGGTTTCTGCTTTAAATCATCGGGCAGACTTCCGCTTCCGCTGATTGTGCCGGTATTGATAAATGTTCCTTCTTTTTTTTCAAATGGACCGTTTGAAACAAATTCTCCTTCATTGGTAAGTGTGCCTCTATCAATTATCGTACTTCCAGAGGTTACCTTTCCGCCACTTGCAACAGTGAAGGAACTATTCGTAATATATAATCGATCCGTAATCAGTTCTTTGTCTTGGATCGTTGCAGATCTACCACTCTGCAAAAATCCTATTCCATCACTATTAGATTTTGTTGAAATTGTTCCGCCTGAAAGTTCAAAAGTACCCTCATTCTCAATTCCGGGTTTTCCACTTCCGGTTACCGTTAAACTTCCACCAGCCATCTGGAAATTTCCACGGACAAACATACCATTCTTGCCTGTTCCCGCAGCAGTAACAGAGCCTCCGCTAATATTTAAAGTTCCTTTTCTTCCCACAACAATAGCTCCCGAGAATGGATCGCTATTGTTTCCCGCATAGGCAGTTGCTTCTATCGTTCCACTTTCTATCGTCAAGTTACCTGCGACCACTATTCCGCTGGAGGGATCACTTCTTCCTGTCGTTGGAGAATTCTTAGCTTTCAAAGAAGCGGGTGCTGTTCCTGCCTCAATCGTCGCACTTACCCAGTTATTAATCCTAAGACCACATCCTCCAACACCTTTTCCTTTTCCCTTTAATTCATTGCTTCCATTTAATACTATCTCCCATGTTCCCTGGCTTAACTCAAGGTACTGTATGGAAGCATTCGTCATTGTTAATTGAAAGCTACTTTCTCCTAGACTAGTAACCGTTATACCGCGAGCCTTCAATAAATTCATTACATCGCTGTAAACACTAGAAAAATTTTCTCCATCAAAGTATAGACTTTTAACTTCATCGCCTGAGTTAAAACTTACATGTAGCACAGGAGTTCCACTTACTACAGGCATCGCCGCCTGGTCTCCTGTCACAGATACTTCCACCACCAGCGCCTCTGCATCTTCCGCCAGTTCATATGCCTCCGGCAGCTCTGCTGCAAACTCATAGGTGCCTTCCAGCGGCCAGCGGCCTTCTTCATCCTGCACATACTCGTTACAGCTCCAGCCAGTGATCGGAAGTTTTTCCTCTTTACCAGCTTCGCTTTCTTCTCCGACCTGGGCAATAATAGCCTGTGGTAAGTACTCCGTGACTTCTTCGAAGGATGGCTGGGCTTCCTCGGTAACTCCGCTAAGCTCTAATTTGCCATCCAGCAGATTCTCTTCCGGATCATACCAGGACCAGGAGAAGATCTGGGACTTCACAGCCGGTATCACTGTTCCGCCTGGAACTGTCGTGTCTTCCATATCCGATGGTGTACTGACGGAAGGTGCATTCTCTGCTTTGTCAGCAGAATCTTTCTGATCGTTGGTTTCTTCATCATCCGGCCCGGTTTCAGAATCGTCCTCGTTCGTACCGGAAGACGAGGCTGTATTCCGTATGCATCCGCTTTCTACAGTACAGACATGGGTACATTCCGTTGGCTCTTCTTCTATCTGGGACGAGGTCGCTGCCTCATCCGGCTCGCCGTAGCACTCCTCGGTATGCACATGGACACATTTTTTCTTCTCTGTCTTCTGCGGCATATCCGCCCATGCCGTATTTCCAAATAATGTCGATACTGCCAATGTCATTGTCAGACACACCGCTGCCGCCCTTCGTATACCTTTCATTCTCCCATCTCCTCTCTGTTTACCTTTCATCTCTTTTGACGCCCATGAAGTTTAATTCTCATACTTCTATTATTGAACAATTTTCAAAAAATGTCAATAAACCGTACACAATATATGTTTGGTACCGTTATTTATATAATTCATTCGTGCGAGTACACATCCCCTACGACATTTCTCCTTTGTCCTCAAACTTTTTTACCTGATTTCCCGATTTTCATTGTGAATTTCGTTACCTGCTATCTCCATCCCGCCCCAGATACTCCCACACAAACCGCGATACTTCCGCCTTTTTATGGTATCTCTCCCGCACCGCATATACATGCAGCCGGGTCTTTGCACGCGTCATTGCCACATAGAACAGACGTCGTTCTTCCTCCATATCCTCGTCCAGCATCGCGCGGCTGTGCGGCGTGATGCCCTCATTGGCATCGAGAATATAAACAATGGGAAATTCCAGCCCCTTGGCGCTGTGCATCGTCGCCAGCGTGATCGCGTCCGTCTCCGTCCGCCGCTGCGCCGCCTGCCGGAGCAGTTCCTCCTTGTACGCCTCGATGTGTGCAAACCACTCGTCAAAGGTCTTGAAACCCGCCGCACTTTCTTTTAATTCATCGGCAGTCTCTAAAAGTTCCTCCGGCCGCATCCGCCGGAATGCCGCATACTCGATCAGATATTCGTCGTATCCCATGCCCTGGCGGATATAATTGACGGCTGCCAGAGGTGACATCCGGGCGATGGCCCGCAGATCGCCTTCCAGACTCTCGATCCGCTCGGCAATCCAGTCTTTCTCCGCATAGAATGCCTTCATCTTCTCGAACGAAACCGTCTCATCCAGCATCGCATCCCGGCTGATATAACGCTTCGGACGGTTGATGACCTGCAAAATATCTTCCCGCGCCCGGCTTCCCATGGCGATCCGGATATAGGTCAGGATATTTCGCGAAATCCAGTGTTCATAGAGGTTCGGCACCGTATCCCTTGTCCGGAAGGGAAGGTTGTATTCCATCAGCTTTTCCATCAGAAAACGAGGAGCAGCATTGGTCCGGTATAAAACTGCGATATCCCCCGGCCGCACTCCCGACTGCAGATACAGCTGTATCTCCCTGGCAATGGCCAGATTTTCTTCCCCCGGATCCTGCCAGAGCTTCGTGATCACGTTCTTCCCATGCCGCCCCGTTGTATGGATGGCCTTTGAAAAACGTTTCTGGTTTTCTCCGATCATCCGCAATGCCGGTGCCACGATCTCCTCGGTACTGCGGTAATTCACATCCAGAAGAATCCGTCCGGCACCCGGATAATCCCGCTCAAACCCCAGCATAATCTCCGGTTTGGCCCCACGAAACCGGTAAATCGACTGGTCATCATCGCCCACGATAAAAAGATTATCTTCCGGTTTGGCTAACATCCGGACGATCTCATATTGAAGCCGGTTGATGTCCTGAAACTCATCAATCAGGATGTACCGATACCTCCTCTGCCAGGCAGACAGGATATCTTTTCTTTCCGTAAAAAGTTCCAGACACAGCACCATCATGTCATCGAAATCGATGAGTCCAGCCCGGCGCATTTTCTCTTCATAGCCCGCATAGAGCTGACGGAAAACTGCATCCGGACAGTTTTTGGAATAATAATGTTCCAGTGCAATCCGCTCTCCCTTGACAGAGCTTATCTCACTTAAAATGGAGGCTGCAAACTCATTTTCATCCTCCGGCTCCAGACCTCCGGCCTGAGCCAGCTCCCGGACAAACTGCATCTGCTGCTCTTCCCGGACAATATTGTCAGCGGTATATCGGTATGCCAGCTTTAAGATCCTAAAAAAGATCGAATGAAAAGTACCGAAGGTGACTCTGGATCCGCCGCCGGTCAATGCTTCATACCGCTCCCGCATCTCCTCGGCTGCTGCCCGGGTAAAGGTAATCACAAGAATATCCCCCGGATCGATTCCGTACTCCTTCGTCAGATACTGGACCCGATGGGTGATCACCGTTGTTTTCCCTGATCCCGGTCCCGCCAGAACCATCATGGGACCATCTTTATGCATGATTGCCTGTGTCTGTGCTTTACTGAATGCCATTTCCTGTTTCCTTACTCCACAATTCAAGAATATCTCGGCATATTTGCTTCGAAATTCGCATTTTGATGTGCAAGACATCCTTCTGCCGCGCATCTGAAGCAAATCTGTCAAGTACAAATGTAAGAAAAGTGCGCCTTGGAATGTATTTCTCACAAAGCGCACCTTTTCACTGCTTTTCATGCATCTACGATACATGAAAAAGTAGTTGTTTATTTACTACCTACTGATTTAATCTGCGAAGCCAAACTTGCTTCAAGTCGAACATCGACGGTTACGACAGCCTACTGCTGTGCCTCCAGAAGTTCAATCCCCTTCTTGATACGGCGGATCGACTCTTCCTTGCCAAGCACTTCCATGATCTCGGTCGCGCCTGCCGGCGTCATCTGCTTGCCGGATACAGCGGTACGGATCGGCCACATTACAAAGCCGGTCTTAACGCCCTCTTTGGATACATACTCGGACAGCGCCGCGTACAGGGCGTCGTTGGAGTAATCTTCCTGTGCTTCCAGAATCGGCAGAACATCTTTTAATACCTTTAAGGATGTCTCCAGATTGGTCTTCATCTTCTTGTGAACATACATCTGCGGATCATACTCCGGCAGTGTCTCAAAGAAATCGATGTGTCCCTCGATATCCGGGAAAATCTCGATTCTCGTCTTAACCATCGCCGCGATCTTCTTCAGATCCAGATCCTTGGTGATTACTTTCTTGATGTACGGCTCTGCCATCTCATAGAACTTATCAAAATCCATCGCCTTGATGTACTCGCCGTTCATCCATTTCAGTTTTACCATATCGAAAACAGCCGGAGATTTGCTGATATTCTTGTAGTTGAACTCTTTTACCAGCTCGTCTAAGGAGAAAATCTCCTGATTATTTTCCGGTGACCAGCCAAGCAGGGCAACGAAGTTGACAACTGCCTCGGAAACGAAGCCCTGATCGATCAGATCCTGATAGGAAGAATGACCGCTTCGCTTGCTCAGCTTCTTGTGCTCCTCGTTCGTGATGGTCGGGCAGTGCACATAAACCGGAACCTTCCATCCGAATGCGTCGTACAGACGGTTGTACTTCGGTGAAGAAGACAGGTACTCGTTACCGCGGACTACATGGGTGATCTGCTGTAAATGATCGTCCACCACATTTGCGAAGTTGTAGGTCGGGAATCCATCCGATTTGATTAAAACCATATCGTCCAGCTCGGAGTTATCTACGGAAATATCCCCATAAATCTCATCGTGGAAGGTAGTCTTTCCCTCGGTCGGGTTGTTCTGACGGATGACAAACGGCTTTCCTGCCTTTAAGTTTGCCTCTACCTCTTCCTTGGAAAGGTGCAGGCAGTGCTTATCATAGGTCATGATCTCTTCGCCGTTTACTTCTCTCTTTAAGCTGTTTAAGCGTTCCTGATCGCAGAAACAGTAATAAGCTTCGCCTTTATCGATCAGCTTCTTCGCATATTCCATGTAGATGCCCTGTTTCTGACGGTCGCTCTGTACATACGGGCCAACCGGACCTCCGATGTCCGGACCTTCGTCATGCTTCAGTCCGGTATCGCGCATCGTATTGTAAATGATCTCGGTCGCGCCTTCAACGAAACGCTCCTGATCGGTATCCTCGATTCGCAGGATAAAATCGCCGCCCTCATGTTTTGCAATCAGGTATGCGTATAATGCAGTTCTTAAGTTTCCTACATGCATTTTGCCTGTCGGGCTCGGTGCGTATCTGGTTCTGATCTTTGTCATACTTTTCACACGGCTGTCTAGAAGCTTATGTTCCAAACAGTTTTTCCTTTCCTAGAAATAATTAAAATATTGGAATTATAAAATAAAGTAACTGTTCCGTAAGTCTGCGCATTTACTGCGCTGACCATACGAAAACATGGGCCAGCAGGCAGGTAATTTATATCACGCCTTCATATTCAGCAGATGGCACGCCAGCTGGAAATAAATCATCAGGCTGCACGCATCCACGATCGTCGTGATCATCGGCGACGCCATGATCGCCGGGTCGAGATGGATCGTCTTCGCCGCAATCGGAAGCACACATCCGATCGTCTTCGCGATGATAACCGTGCAGAACAGGCTGATAACTACCGTCAGGCAGATGAGTACCTGCCCCGGATACTGGATCATCAGACGCACGAAATTGACAAGCGCCAGAGAAAGTCCACAGAGCATTCCCACGCGGATCTCTTTCCACATAACCTTCAGAATATCCGTCGGTTCTACCTCGCCGACCGCCATACCACGGATGATCATCGTGCTCGCCTGGCTGCCGGAGTTTCCGCCCGTATCCATCAGCATCGGAATAAACGTAACCAAAAGCGGAATTACCGAAAAGGCATTCTCATATTTTAACAAAATACCGCCGGTCACCATACTGCTCAACATCAGGATCATCAGCCACGGAATACGATTTCTCGCAAGCTGGAACACGCCCGTCTTCAGGTACGGCTTCTCACTCGGCAGCATCGCCGCCATCTTCTCGAAGTCCTCCGTCGCCTCCTGCTCCATGACATCCATGACATCATCGACCGTGATGATGCCGACCAGACGGTCTTCGCCGTCCACAACCGGTAAACTCAAGAGGTTGTACTCATTGAACGTCTCCACGACCTTTTCCTGGTCTTCCGTCGTATACGCCTTGATCACATGCGGATCCATGATATCGCCCATGAGCGCCGCATAATCATTCATCAGAAGATCCTTGACCGTCACAACGCCCTCTAAGCGGCGTTTTTCATCCATGACGTAGCAGGTGTAAATCGTCTCCTTGTCCACACCATATTTCCGGATATAATCAAATGCCTGCTCCACCGTCATATTTTTCTTGAGTCCCACGTACTCCGCCGTCATGACGCTTCCGGCGCTGTTTTCCGGGTAATTGAGGAACTGGTTGATCAGTTTTCTCGTATCCGGGCTGGAGTTCTGAAGTACGCGCCGCACGATCGTCGCCGGCAGCTCCTCCAGCATATCGACCGCATCATCGACATACAGGTCGTCAATGATGGCACGCAGCTCATTATCCGTAATACTGGTAATGATGTGCTGCTGCTGTTCGACTTCCAGACAGGCAAATACCTCCGATGCCAGCTCTTTCGGCAGCATACGGAATACAACGACCGTCTTTTCTGAATCCAATTCTTCGATAAATGAGGCAATATCCACCTCATTCATCTCGACCAGCTGGCTTTTCAGCTCCCGGTACTTCTTCCCGGTCAGCAGAGCCAACAACTCTTCTTTCTTCTCTTCTTCTAACATTCCCGTCTCCTTCCAAAATATTGTCATTTTGGAAATCGGACAGGCTGCTCCCTTCCTGCTCCTGCACACAGGCAGAATGCCGGAAACTTATCCACAGATGCGGCAGTGTACACAAGGAATCCGCTGTTTGCAGCTGTCATTCCTGCAAATGCATGTGTACGCTGCCTTCGGTTCTGGGTAGCTGCCGTCTGATTCCGCCTTATGACTCCGGCTTTCCATTGTGTTCACTCCTCTCCTGATTTTCTCGCATGAAAACATCCGGCAGATTGATGCTCGATACCGGATGTCTCTTTTTATTATAATAATTGAATGAAAAAATAGCAATCTTTTTATCGAAGTTATCCAAAAAAACGTTGTAAAAAAGTAATTGTTCACGGGTAGACACTTTGGGAACCGGCACTCCCACTCTCCGCTTCAACGCCTCAATATACAGCCCCGCAAACCGTCCCGGTGTCACGCGATTGTGGGTAATGTAACCGATCTCCATATAATCGTCCACATCAAGCGGAATCGCCACGATATTCGGTCCGTTCAGTTCCTCATTGATGACACCGCTGCAGATCGTATACCCATTCAGCCCGATCAGAAGATTAAACAGGGTCGCGCGGTCGGACACCAGGATGTCCTTGCGGCTGTCCAGCGTGCTGAGGATCTCCTCGGAGAAATAAAAGGAATTGTGCTCGCCCTGCTCATAGGACAGACGCGGATAAGGTTCCAAATCCGACAGGGTGATAGAACTGCGGCTTGCAAGCGGATTGGCCGCACCGATAAATACATGCGGTTTTGCCATAAAAAGCCGCGTAAATTTGAGGTCGTGTTCCCGCAGCGTCTTGCGGATCACCGTCTCGTTAAAACGGTTCAGATACAGCACGCCAACCTCGCTCCTAAGCTTCGCCACATCCTCAATCAACTCATACGTCTGCGTCTCGCGGATACGGAAATCGTACTCTTCTCCGCCGTACTCGCGGATCAGATCGACAAACGCCTCAACGGCAAAAGAATAGTGCTGGGTGGAGACACAGAACTGGCGTTTCTGCGGCACAGCACCAAAATAGCGCTCCTCGATCAGGTTTGCCTGCTCGATCACCTGTCTCGCATACCCCAGAAATTCTTCCCCGTCCGGGGAAATCACCACGCCCTTGTTCGTGCGGGTAAACAGGGAAAATCCAATCTCATGCTCCAGTTCCTTGATCGCCGCCGTGAGGCTCGGCTGTGCAATATAAAGTTTTTTTGCCGCCCCGCTGATGGTTCCGGCTGCCGCCACCTCCACCACGTATTTTAACTGAAGTAATGTCATGCCCTGTTCTCCATTCTTACTGATTTTCTGTCATTTCTTTCTGAACCGCATCTGCCACAGAATTACATCAGGCTCAAATCCGCCTCTAACGCACCTAGTCCACAAATTTTTCCGTCTCTTTCAGACGAACCAGCGCTCTCGCCATCGCCGCGCGGGTGCTGTAATACTCGGAAATACTCTGTTTCTGGCGCAGCCGCTCTTTCGCACGCTCTAATGCCTCCTGCGCCCGGATCCGGTCGATCTCCTCCGGTTTCTCGATCGTATCTGCCAGCAACATAACACGGTTGTTGGCGATCTCACAGAAGCCCTGCCCGACGACTGCCGCCTCCCACGGACCGTCCTCTGTCACCTGGAAACGCATTTCTCCCGCTTTGACTGCCACGATCTCGCTCTCATGGTGCGCCATGACAGCCATCTCACCGTCCACCGCCGGAAGGATCAGACAGTGGCAGACTCCCTCATAGAATGTCCGGTTGCTGGATATGATTTTTACATGAAAATCTGCCATCCGTTCCTACGCCTCCTGTTTCTCTAAAGCCTTCGCCTTTGCCACTACATCCTCGATCGTTCCGACATTGAAGAATGCTGCCTCCGGGTACGCATCCATCTCACCATCCAGAATTGCCTTAAAGCCCTTGACGCTATCCTTTAACGGCACATACTTGCCCGGTACACCGGTAAAGTTCTCCGCCACGTGGAACGGCTGGGATAAGAAACGCTGTATCTTTCTTGCGCGACCGACGGTCAGCTTATCTTCCTCAGACAACTCGTCCATACCCAGAATTGCAATGATATCCTGCAATTCCTTGTATTTCTGCAAAATCTCCTGCACCCGTCTGGCCGTCTCATAGTGTTCTTCTCCGACCACATCTGGTTCCAGAATACGGGACGAGGATTCCAGCGGATCGACCGCCGGGTAGATACCCTGTTCTACGATCTTTCTGGAAAGAACCGTAGTCGCATCCAGATGGGTAAAGGTAGTCGCCGGTGCCGGATCGGTTAAGTCATCCGCCGGTACATAGACTGCCTGGATTGAAGTGACCGAACCATCTTTCGTCGAGGCAATCCGCTCCTGCAGCTCGCCCATCTCATTCGCTAACGTTGGCTGATAACCAACCGCCGACGGCATACGCCCAAGCAGCGCTGAAACCTCCGAACCTGCCTGTACATAACGGAAAATATTATCGATAAATAGTAACACATTCCGGTGCATTTTGTCACGGAAATATTCTGCCATCGTAAGCCCGGTCTCTGCAACTCTCATACGAGCTCCCGGCGGCTCGTTCATCTGTCCAAACACGAGCGCTGTCTTTTCCAGAACACCGGATGCCTTCATCTCACTCCAGAGGTCATTGCCCTCACGGGAACGCTCACCGACACCCGTAAAGATAGAATAACCGCCCTGCTCCATCGCAATATTCCGGATCAGCTCCTGAATCAGGACTGTTTTTCCGACGCCCGCGCCGCCAAACAGACCGACTTTTCCGCCCTTGGAATACGGCGCCAGAAGATCAATAACCTTGATGCCCGTCTCCAGAATCTCCGCGACCGGGCTCTGATCCTCAAATGGCGGCGGATCCCGGTGAATACACCAGTGCTCCTCACCATCCAGCTTTTCTCCTCCATCTACCGTCTC
>ENA-USYV01002291-USYV01002291.1-human-gut-metagenome-genome-assembly--contig:-NODE-2291-length-15842-cov-8.007422_pt1 | contig 15842 bp, 8 predicted proteins | sample MGYA00250066_ERZ773514 | MGnify/ENA primary metagenome ERZ773514 (study PRJEB29103, sample SAMN06112049) | human gut metagenome | biome: human gut; feature: ankylosing spondylitis patient; material... | reverse complement strand
TATTTTCCCGGCGGAAGTTTGGCATACGAGATGTTCTGGTTGCTGGCTGCCCGTACCCAATCCCTGTCAAGCGGTTCCATACGATAATAGTATTGGTTGGACTCGGCCGTAGAGTAGCTGAGCAATGCCACATCAAAGCTTATATTGGCCTGGTCGTAAGGCAGGACGATTTCATCCGTATGTACAATACATTGTTTCAGGGGTGATTCAGGAGTATGCACCGTCACCTCCTTATTATATATACTGAACTTGGAAATGTAAACAGGCGGAAGCGGCTTTTCCTCCTCCTGAACAGTAGGATCGAACGCGATCAATCCGTCCACCCCTCCGAAGTAGAACCTTCCATCCTGAGCTTTCAATGCCGATTGATAATTGAGCTGATTACCCAGCAATCCGTCCTTATTGGTAAAGACACGTACATCTCCACTCTCGGGATTGAACTTGACCAATCCTTTATTGGTGCCAAACCACAGATTTCCGGCATCATCTTCCAATATGTTGTAAGCTACGTCATCCGGTAGTCCGTCTTCAATACTGAAAGTGGTAAAGTTGTCCTGCGCTTCATTATATCTGCATATACCACCACGGTCGGTAGAGAACCATATATTCCCTTTACTGTCCTGCATGATGGAGCTGACGGAGTTGGAGCTTAGAGAGTTGTCAACTCCTTCCTTATAAGAATAATTCTTATAAGAATTATTCTTAGGATCACATTTCCAAACACCATTTCCCATAGTAGCAAGCCAAATTGTACCATCTCTAGCCTCCATTATATCGAAAACCCAGTTATATCCTACTTCTTCCACACGGTGAAATTTCCTTTCCTTAGGTTGTGATACATATAATCCCCACCCAGGTCCTATCCAAGTACGACCTTTACTATCTTTTAAAAAACTATATACACTTCCTTCTTCAATACCCAAATCCTTATCACTGACGTATTTAAGATGTTCACCAGGTATACTAATATCATTCATTCCTTGTTTAAATAATCCAACATATATATGATTTTCATAATGTTTTACTGATAGTGTAATGAGACGACCTGGAACATTATCATATATCTGATGTACTTTACCTGTTCGAGGATCCAATACATTAACACCATTATCTTCAGTACCTATCCAAATACACCCATTATTATCTTCTGCCAATCCACGGATACGTTTGGTATTTAAAGAATATGAATCGCTTCCCGGTACATATTTAGCAAAAGTCAAGATACGATTAGGCAGATAGTTGACACCTCCAAACATTGTTCCAATCCAAATTCCTCCTTCATAATCTTTATAAATAGAATAAATACTATTATCCGATAAACTAAATGAACGCATCAGGTCTTCTTTCAAATGAATAACATTATTTTCTTTCTCATTAATAATGAAAATTCCATGAAGAGAACCTACCCAAATTTCATCTCCAAAACACATTACATCTCGCAAAAATGTTTTTTTCTCACCAAGGAACGAAACTTCACTCAACTCATCTGTTCGAGTATTATATTTCAGCAAATCTCCTTCATGTATTCCCAAAATAGCATTTTCTTTCTGAAAACAAATACTTATAATTGTTTTGTCAATTAACGAACGTCCCATTCGGTCTGTCAAATATTGTTCAAAATTATCATCCCGATAATTGTACTTGAATAAACCTATTCCTGATGTACCTACCCATACTTCGCCCTGCTCATTGATACAAATACATTCCGGATTATTATTTTTTAAATTGTCTTTATCTATCAATGAATAATGATGTACCTTTCCGTCTTTATAACGAAAAAGTCCCTGATCAGGAATCAACACCCAAATATTATCTAGTGAATCAGACAGAATTTCCGCTACCCAGTTATCAAGAGTTATCCCTTCTGATGAAGCTATTTTGAAACGTTTAAATACATCGACCGCCGGATTATATATATAAACACCCCTGTCTGTTCCAACCCATAAATTCCTTTCTTTATCCTCAAAAAGAGCACCAATATTATGATTACCTGTACCCTCCTCCAAATCATCGCAATCGAATTGGAGAATAGAAGTTCCATCATAGCGGTTGAGCCCATTTTTTGTCCCAAACCACATAAATCCATAGCTATCCTGCAAGATTGCTTTTACATTACTCTCTGATAAACCATTTTCTCCATTAACACGGGTGAAATAAAAATCAGAATATTCTTGAGCAAAAATACAAATAGATAAGAATAGCAATCCATTTATGAAAGCTAATCGTAGTAGGTGTTTCTTCATAAATTATATAGTGGTTATATTTGGCTGTGCGCGCAAATATACACTAAAAAACAGTATATAAAAAGGAGTTGACGCATTTGTTTCAGTAATAGCCGCATTTGTTCATTTTTACTTTTCCCTTCTCCTATACCTTTGCAATATCATTTTGAAATAAACTATTTTATAACATGAGAAACGTAACATTAGGCCTGATAATAGGGGCCGCACTTCTAGTTAGTGGTAGTCTGTCACTGAAGGCAACCGAGAATAAAATGAAATTATGGTATGATAAACCTGCAGATGAATGGATGAAGTCTCTTCCTTTGGGGAACGGTCGTCTTGGTGTAATGATCTATGGTGGCATAGAAACAGAAACACTCGCTCTAAACGAATCAACAATGTGGTCAGGGGAATATGATGAACATCAGCAACGTCCATTCGGAAGAGAAAAACTCAATCAAGTAAGAAAGCTATTTTTTGAAAATAACTTGTCAGAAGGTAATCATGTCGCAGGAAATATGATGGCAGGTAGCCCACATTCAGTAGGAACACATCTTCCCATAGGTGACTTGAAAATAAATTTTTCATATCCTCAAGGAGAAATATCAGATTATCGCCATGAACTGGATTTACATACTGCTATAAATACAGTTAGCTATAAAGTAGGTAATACTGAATATATACGCCAATGTATCGCTTCTAATCCAGATGACGTAGTTGCTATGCATATAAAAGCTAGTCGTCCAAAAGCAATAACGATGGAACTTGAATTGAAATTACTCAGACAGGCAAATGTAGTAGCATCCGGTAACCAACTTATTTATACCGGTAATGCAGAATTTGAAAAACATGGTAAAGGAGGAGTACATTTTGAAGGACGTATTGCTGTACAAATAAAAGGAGGAACAATAAAGGCTGAAGGGAAAAAACTTTATATTGAGAAAGCTACTGAAGTCACTTTATTATCTGATGTACGTACCAATTTTAAAAACAATACGTTCTCTGGTTACAACTACAAAATAAAATGTGAGAAAACAATTGAATTAGCATCAAAGAAAGATTTTAAGACTCTGAAGAAAAAACATATAGAAGACTATTCTCCACTTTTCTCCCGGGTAGGACTTTCGTTTGAGCATCACGCAAAGTTTGATCACCTACCAAACGATGAACGTTGGGCACGGGTAAAGAAAGGAGAATCTGATCCTGGATTAGATGCATTATTTTTCCAATATGCCCGCTATCTGTTGATCGCTTCTTCACGTCCTAATTCTCCTCTACCTGTAGCTTTACAAGGTTTTTTTAACGATAACCTCGCTTGCCATATGGGATGGACTAACGATTATCATTTGGATATCAATACTGAACAAAATTATTGGATTGCTAATGTAGGTAATTTAGCAGAATGTCATCTCCCTCTTTTTGACTATATTAAAGATTTATCAATTCATGGTGCAAAAACAGCAAAAGATTTATATGGTTGTAAAGGATGGACTGCACATACTACAGCCAATCCATGGGGATATACAGCTGTATCAGGTAGTATTCTTTGGGGATTATTCCCGACTGCATCTTCTTGGCTTGCCTCTCATTTATGGACACAATATGATTACACACAAGATAAAGATTTTTTAAAGAATACCGCATATCCATTATTAAAAAGTAATGCTGAATTTCTATTAGATTATATGGTAATAGACCCACGAAATAACTATTTGGTAACAGGTCCTAGTATCTCGCCGGAAAACAGTTTTCGCCATCAAGGACAAGAATTTTGCGCATCTATGATGCCGACTTGCGACCGTGTACTGGCTTATGAGATATTCTCGGCATGCCTGCAATCTACGGAAATATTAAATGTCGATGCCTCATTTGCCGACAGCCTCCGTACCGCTATCAGCCAACTCCCTCCTTTCCGTATCAGCACAAACGGAGGAGTACAGGAATGGTTTGAAGATTACGAAGAGGCACATCCCAATCATCGTCATACTACACATTTATTATCCCTTTATCCCTATTCCCAAATTACATTGGACAAGACACCCGAGCTGGCACAAGCTGCCGCCAAAACAATCGAAAAACGTCTGGCCGCCAAAGACTGGGAAGACACAGAATGGAGCCGTGCCAATATGATTTGCTTCTATGCCCGATTGAAAGATTCTGAAAAAGCTTATAGCAGTGTGAAACAATTACTTGGGAAACTATCACGTGAAAATATGTTCACTGTTTCCCCGGCCGGAATCGCCGGAGCAGGTGAAGATATTTTCGCCTTCGACGGAAATACAGCCGGAGCAGCAGGTATGGCAGAAATGTTATTGCAAAGTCATGATAATTGCATCGAATTATTGTCTTGTCTGCCGGAAGAATGGAAAAACGGAAGTTTCAAAGGACTTTGTGCGCGTGGAGGTATCGAAATAGACGCAAGCTGGAAAAACGCCCGGATAGAAAATACGGTATTCAAGGCTACCGCTGCAACAGAATTCATTCTTCGTCTTCCAAACGCTGAAGCATATCGTTGGAAATTGAACAAAAAAACATTCATTCCGAAGAAGAATGCGGATGGTTCGATACAAATTAAAATGAATGTAGATGATTGCATAACTATTATTCTTATATAAAATATTACAGTATCAACATTTTTATGAAAATATTTATTTTATTATTCAACTTAAAAAATTATTTAACATGAAAAACTTTTTACTTATTTTAATTACTTGTATAACAATATTATTTACATCATGTAATACAAATTATTTCGATGATTATGAAAAAGAAGAAACTACTACTATAATGACTAGAGTCGTACAAGATCCTCTCCATCCTATCATAAATGGTGAGAATGTTTATGGAAATTGGATTCAGCTATTTTACATTCATCCCACTCAATATATTGGAAAATGGAATATTTATCTTCAATATCAAAGTGGTGCAGAATGGAAATATTATAATCCAAATGGTGGTAATACTCCATATATTGTATTATCAGGTGAAGCTTTAAATTCATATATAATACCTTTTAGTGGAAATTATTTGCCAAAAGGAAATCCTGTTATAAGAATATGTGTAGACGAATATGCACCAAATGGCTCTAGAAGCACTTGGTCAGAACCTTACCAACTAAAAGGCTATAATCAATGTGGATTAATTCCAGCACCCAATTTTGATGGATTCGGAAGTTCTGTATTAGAACTTTATGGAACTCTGCGACCTCTTATATCAGGTGTTCATTCAGCAAAAATAATTTTTGCTATAAATGGTATTTTTGAGAATTCTCCAATTACAAAACAATATAAAATAGAATGGATTCCGGGAACATACTATTTTAGCACTAAACTAGGGATAGAACCAAATCAAAACTATACATTAAGTTATACTGTCACATATTATGATTATACAGGAAAAGCATTGTTTCCGATTGATAAAGGTTCTTATTCTATAAATGTAGGCTATTCTAATTATTCTTCTTTGAAAATTTTCGATTAAGCAATAAAAAGATACAAAATTTCTACTTTGAATAGTTCGATACAAATTAATATAAATACAGGAAATATTATTTATAATACTCCTAATCAAAAGTATTTTGCAGTAAATACGTTATTTTTTGCAGCGTTTATACATCATTTAAACAATGCAAACACCTAATTTTGACTCATTGAATTTATGAGAATAATCACATTTAAATCTAATAATATATGAAACGAATTCGAGAATTTCCACCGTTAACAAGACAACAGTCTAGTTGTCAGAAGTGTATTAACCTAGTATTAATTTAAAATTATCCATGAAAAACATGAAAGAAAGAACTTATTCATTCTTTAAAATGAATCGGCTGATTCTGGTTCTACTCTGTCTTTTCTTTGCGACGAATATATACGCGCAAAACAGAGAAATAAGAGGTATGGTAACCGGTGATGATAATGAGCCTTTGGCAGGAGCCACTATTACAATTAAAAACAGACAAGGTGGTATAATTGTAGACATCGATGGAAAATTCACTATAAAAGCGAAAACCGGAGAGATACTAGTCGTTTCATTCCTTGGTATGAAAAAGCAGGAAGTAAAAATAGACAATAAAGATTTTTATGCTATCAAACTGCTTCCTGAAACCAACGAGTTCGACGAAGTGACAGTAGTCGCTTTTGCCAAGCAAAAGAAAGAGAGTGTCATCAGTGCTGTCTCTACAGTAAATCCACAGGAATTGAAAGTGCCAAGCAGTAACTTGACAACCGCCCTTGCCGGAAGAATGTCCGGTCTGATCGCTTTTCAGACATCAGGCGAACCCGGTAAAGATAATGCCCAATTCTTTGTACGTGGCGCTACAACATTCGGATACAAGAAAGATCCGTTGATTCTGATCGATAACATTGAATTGAGTACGGACGACCTCGCCCGCCTAAATGTGGATGATATTGCACAGTTCTCCATTATGAAAGATGCTACAGCCACTGCTTTGTATGGTGCACGCGGAGCAAACGGAGTAATCCTTGTGACTACTAAACAGGGAACAGCTGGAAGACCTAAAGTGTCTGTTCGCGTAGAACAGTCGGTATCTACTCCCCGAAAAAAGGTGAAGTTGACAGACCCTGTCAATTTTATGAAACTGAACAATGAAGCGGTTAACTCACGACGTGATCCCAACAATCCTGCTGCCAGTGCCAACTACACTGTATATAGCCAAGAAAAAATAGAAAATACCATTGCCGGTACTAATCCATATTATTATCCGGCAGTAGACTGGTATGATGAGTTATTCAATGACTATGCTCTCTCCACAAGAGTAAACGCCAACCTGAGTGGTGGTGGTAGTGCAGTACGCTATTATGTAGCAGCTTCTTACACCAAAGACGGAGGAGTAATCAAAAATGATAAGCTTAACAATTACAACAGTAACATCAACTGGCAACGTTATTCTGTCCGGTCAAATATCAATATGGACTTAAGTAAAACTACGGAATTTGCCATTCGTGTCAACGGAAACTTCGATGATTATACCGGCCCGCTCGACAGCGGTGAAGGACTCTATAAAAAGGTAATGAAAACCAGTCCTGTCTTATATCCTAAAAGTTATCCGGCAACAGACGAGTATGCCAATAACACGCATGTACTGTTTGGTAATGCCAATAAAGGAGCTTACATCAATCCTTATGCAGATATGGTAAGAGGATATAAAGAATCCAATAACTTATTGGTGGCCGCACAAGCCGAACTGAAACAAAAACTGGATTTTATTACCCAAGGATTGGATGCCAGAGTTCTGGTCAGCACCACCCGTTCTTCTTATTCCGACCTCACCCGTGCCATTAATCCTTATTACTATCAGGCCAACTATGATAAAACGAACAATAGTTATACGCTGACCAATATTGTAGAAGGAGAAGAGTATTTATCCTATAACCAAGGTGCTAAGAACATCAACACCACCAATTATATAGAAGCAGCCGTCAGCTATGGCCGGACATTCGGTGCACACGCTACTAGCGGAATGTTGGTATATACCCGCCGAGAAGAAAAAAGGTCAAGCGAAAAGACCTTGCAACAATCATTACCACGTAGAAACCAGGGAATTGCCGGACGTTTCACTTATGCTTATGATTCAAGGTATTTTGCAGAATTCAACTTCGGATACAATGGTTCCGAACGTTTTGCCGCCCATGAGCGTTACGGCTTTTTCCCTTCTTTCGGTCTTGGTTATATCATTTCTAATGAAGACTTCTGGATACCGCTACGAAATACAGTGGACAAACTAAAATTCAAATTGACTTATGGACTGGTAGGTAATGATGCTATCGGAAGCTCGGAAGACCGTTTCTACTATTTGTCGGAAGTGAACCCCAACGATGGAAATCGCGATCAATTCTTCGGAACAGATTATGATAATCATATGAACGGCGTATCTGTTTCCCGTTATCCCAACATCTATATCACTTGGGAAAAATCGAAGAAAGTAAATTTAGGTTTTGAACTGGGTATGTTCAACAGTGCTTTGGAAATCCAGACGGACTTCTTCTATGAACGCCGTACCCAGATTTACCAACCTCGTGCTCATATTCCATCTAGTATGGGACTTTCTGCCGGAGTAAGCGCAAACATAGGTGAAGCATCCTCCCGAGGAATTGATTTGTCTGCCAACTATTCTTATATTGCCAACAAAGATTTCTGGATAAAAGGAATGGGAAACTTCACACTCGCCAAAGGTAGGTATGAAGTTTATGAAGAACTGGATTATGCCAGTTACGGACAAGGATACCGCTCCAGAATCGGGCAGGCTATCAATCACAATTACGGATATATTGCCGAACGCTTGTTTATTGATGTAAACGATGTTGCCAACTCTCCCTCACAGACAAGTTTCAATGGTGGAGCTATGCCGGGAGACATCAAATATAAAGATTTGAATGGCGACGGAAAGATTACAGATGAAGACCAGACTTTCCTCGGCTATCCTAATCAGCCGGAGATTACCTATGGCTTCGGATTTTCTGCCGGTTACAAAGGGTTTGACCTTTCTATGTTCTTCCAGGGAAATGCAAGAGTATCTTTCTTCATCGATCCCAGAAATACATCCCCTTTTGTAAATTATGATGCCGGTGATCGTATAGGCGTACAGCAATGTTTAGATGTCATTGCTAACGACCATTGGTCTGAAAACAACCGCGACATATATGCATTCTGGCCTCGCCTGTCTCCCACACTTGTTGATAATAATATGGTAACAAGCACCTGGTGGATGCACGACGGTTCATTCCTCCGTTTGAAAACAGTAGAATTGGGATATACATTCTCACAGAAAGCCTTGAAAAAAATAGGCGTGCAATCCTTACGCTTATATTTGACAGGAAGCAACCTGCTGACCTTCAGTAAATTTAAGTTATGGGATGCAGAAATGGGAAATAATGGTCTGGGATACCCCATCCAGCGAGTATATAATCTTGGCATTAACATTAACTTCTAATAAGCAACGATATGAAAAAATTTACGAAATATATTCTATTCATCAGCTTGGGCTTGCTTTGTTCCTGTTCGGATTATTTGGACATCGTTCCCGATAACGTGACAACATTGGACATTGTATTTAACAACAAGAATACAGCCCAGCGTTACTTGGCAAATTGCTATCATTTCGTCCCCGATCATGGTTCCGTTAAACGCATACCCGGTATGGGAGCCGGACACGAATGTTGGTTTTATACCGACAAAGATTCTTATTTTGATAATGAAGTCAGCTTTTACATAGCCCGCGGATTGCAGAATACAAATGCGCCATATGCCAACTATTGGGATGGAGAAGGAGGAAGTAAGCTTCCTATGTTCCGTGCCATCCGGGAATGTAATATTTTCCTAAGTTATGTGAGAGATCAGCATAAAGTAAACGACCTGACGGATTCGGAACGAAAGAGATGGATAGCCGAAGTAAATGTACTGAAAGCCTACTATCATTTCTTCTTGTTTGAGCACTACGGCCCTATCCCTATTGTAGACGAAGCTCTCCCCGTATCAACTTCGTCTGAAGGAGTAAAAGTAACCCGTATGCCGGTAGACCAGGTAGTAGACTTTATGGTAAAATTAATAGATGACTCTTACAAAGACCTTCCGCCGGTCATCACTATGGAAGCTACTGAAATGGGACGTCTGACGCAGCCTGCCGCACTCGCCCTAAAAGCCAAAATCCTATTATGGGCAGCCAGTCCTCTCTTCAATGGCAACAAGGAGTATGCAAACTTTAGAAATAAAGAAGGAAAACCGCTCATCAATCAAGAATTCAGCCGTGAAAAATGGGTAAAAACCGCGGAAGCCTGCAAAGCGGCAATCGAATCAGCAGAAGCCAACGGATGCAAGCTTTACGATTGTAGCATGGATATGTCTTATAGTCAGGATTTACCCGAAGAAATATTTTACAGTATGAATATCCGTCAGACGGTAACAGAACGTTTTAACCCCGAATTGGTATGGAGTGTAGGCAAACAAGGTACTAACGAATTGCAGAACCTCTCTATGGCTTGTATTCTTCCTTCCTTAAAACAAGGTAGTGGAAACGGTGAAGTGACAGGAGGTATTTTGCAAAGCAGGGCAGCAGGTGTATATGCTCCTACACTGGAAACAGCAGAACAATTTTACAGTAAAAATGGAGTGCCCATTGACGAAGACAAAGAATGGTTAACAAACGGAAACTATGATAATCGTTACACAACCCGACAAGTGACTAGTGCTGATAAATATAACATGCGAACAGGCTGGACCACTGCCGTACTTCACTTCAACAGAGAACCCCGCTTCTACGGGTCTCTCGGTTTCGATGGTTCCACTTGGTATGGTAACGGACGTACAGATGTCAATGACTTGAATTATGTAGATGGTAAATATGGAAGAAACTCTGGAAACAAATGGGGATTTAACTACTCCATTACAGGTTATTTCGCTAAAAAAGTAGTATATTATCAAAATGCTATAACTCAATCTTCACAAGTAGTCTACGAATACCCATTCCCTATTATCAGATTAGGCGACTTGTATCTAATGTATGCAGAATCACTTAATGAAGCTACAGAAGGTGATAATAATGTACCGGAAGAAGTTTATACATACCTACGGAAGGTACGCGAACGTTCTGGATTGAAAAAAGGTGTACTTGGACAGACCGAAGATATAGGAGATGTCAGAGTAGCATGGGAAAAGTACAGCAATGATCCTACCAAACCTAAAACTAAAGATGGGATGAGAAGTATCATCAAACAGGAACGTAAAATTGAACTTGCGTTGGAAGGACATCAATACAATGATCTCAGACGATGGAAAGACGCTTCAAAAGAACTGAGTAAATCCATTAAAGGATGGAACGTACAAGGAGAAATAGAGGAAGACTTTTATAAAGTCACAACTCTCTTTGTTCCTCGCGCATTTACAACTAAAGACTATTTGTGGCCTATAAAAAAACAAGACTTACAAGTAGACGACAAATTAATTCAAACGTATGGATGGTAATTATAAACATCGAAAAACAATGAAAAAAAGAATCTTATATTATATATGGATGGCATGTGCGGCAGTATTGCTACACAGTTGCGAAGATGTAGAAACTCATAAACCTTATGGGGATGGCAGTGGACATGCTCCTGGTACAGTACAAGTGACTTCCTATGAACAAATTCCTGGTGGAGTGACATTGAAATTCATTGCTCCAACAGACGAAGATCTATTGTATATCAAAATAAAATATACACTTGACAATGGAAAAGAAATGGAAGCACGTGCTTCTCTCTATACTGATGAAACGACAATAGAAGGTTTCGGAAATACGAATCCGAAAAAACTAGTAATCTCAGCCGTTAACAAAATGGAGAAAGAAGGAGAAGCTATCATCACCGAAATAGTACCTGGAAAACCGGCATACCTTACTGCCATTGAAGAAATAGAGGTAAATCCTACATTCGGAGGTATTTATATACATACTACAAATGGAGGCAGAAACTATCTCATCTTTGATGTATCTACAAAAGATTCAAAAGGTAATTGGAATATAGAACATACAGAATATACTTCTGTAAAAAACATCGGCTTTACACTCCGAGGGTTCTCTGCCGAACCACATGATTTTAAAGTTCGTGTCCGCGATCTATATGATAACCAGTCAGAAGAATACTTAACAACCTTGACACCACTATATGAAGAAAAATTGGATTTGACCAAATTCAAAACTTTCTATCTAGCCAATGATATAAAGATGGACAACGCAGGTCATACTTTGGAGTCTTTATTCAATGGAGATCATGGATTAAACAGTTGGAATTATGCTCACGGTTATGACTTTAATCCTTCCGAGTTTCCTGTATGGTTTACATTCGATATGGGTCAAACCGCTCAATTAAGCCGCTTCACCTCATGGCAACGCTCCATGGGAGGTAGTTATTACTATCGTGCAGGTGCTATCAAAGAATGGGAAGTATGGGGACGTTCTGATTTACCATCTTCGGACGGAAGTTGGGACGGATGGACCAAACTGGCAGATTGTGAAAGCATAAAACCTTCCGGATGGCCCGCCGGTTCAAATTCAGAAGAAGATATAACATATGCTAGTAAAGGAGAAGAATTTGAATTTCCGGCAGATATTCCTCCAGTAAGATACATTCGATTTAAAATACTTTCTACTCATGACGGTGCCGGATTGGTAGTTATGCAGCAACTTTGGTTCTACGGAACCCCGATACAATAACCTTTTAACAAAGCAAAAGTATGAAAAAAATAAATATATTGATTCTCTGTAGTATCCTGTGCTTTTTCTATTCATGTAATGGCATGCTGGATGGCATTCAGCCTTATCTAGACGAGGGAGAAAAAATCTATGTAGGAAAACTTGATTCACTCAAAGCTTTTACTGGAAAAAACAGAATCAAAATAGAAGGAAAAATGATGTACGGTGTAAATCAGGTAAAATGTGTTATCAGTTACAAAGATCCTATTACATTGGAAGAAAAGTTTAAAGAGTTTCCAATAGAACGTACGGAACCACGAGAAACCTTCGAATTTATGTTAGAGAATTTAACAGAAGGACAATATGACTTCTCGATAGTCACCTATGATCCCAAAAACAACACATCTATCCCGACAGAGGTATCTGCTTATGCATATGGCGAACTATACCAACAAGCATTAACCAACCGGATTTTACATAGTATCTCTCCTGAACAAAAAGAAATTGTAAATGAAAGTGGACAATCAGAAAGAATATGGGCAGCCAAACTGAATTGGAATATATCAAGAGGAGATGGTTTAGTAGGCTGTAACCTTGAATATGAACGTCAGGACGGAACTTTAGGCTCGAAATATATTTCAGTTGACGAGACTACAACAGAACTCGACAATTTTAAAGCTAATGGAATACTCCGGTACAATAGTATATATAAACCGACAACAACTTCCTTGGACGAATTTGTTACAGAATATAAAGAAGTTACATTGCCTTCCCAAAGTTACATTGGCATTACAAAAGACCTAACCAGTCTTTATATTAAGAATGCCGGATATCCATTTAGAGGATATGATGTAAACAATAAATGGGGAAAACCTTACGATTGGAAATGGAATGAAGTTATGGAAACTAAAAATGCCAATGGAGGTGCCGGCTTCACAGAATATAACGATGGAACAATTCAGTTCGAAACAACACAATGGAGTCAGGGATATTATGACAACGGAAAGATCTGGCAAACATTTACTTTACCAGAAGGAAAGTATGAAATGCGTATCGAAGTAAAAAACGCCGCAAATATAGGTTCTGGCAGTACCAATATCCATTTTGCTGTAGCTCAAAGCGAATCACTACCTGACAATGAAGAATTGGAAAAGTCAGACATTATCCTCTCTTACCTCAAATTTGAGTCAGAACATACTAATAAAACATCTGCCTTACCTATATTTGAACTAACAGAAGAAAAAACTATTACCGTAGGCTGGGTAGTATCTTTCTCAGATATCTGTAGAAATATAGAATTTAAGTCAGTAAGATTGTGGAGTGTAGCTGAATAAAGTTCTCCATTTTATTAAACTATTCATCAAATGTTATTCTTATAAAAATAAACCCTGGAAGTTTGTATTATAAATTTCCAGGGTTTACTATAATCAAATCTTTTACTATATATTTATCTATTTCTTTTAAAATTGAAATAGAATTTATTTAAATAGGTGGTGCAACTGTACCCGATTTTCTTTTATTGTAACTTCATTACAATTATACATCTGAATAAAATCAGACTCTTTATTTTTTTCAGTATCTAGAGAATAAATCAAATTATGACGTATCATCAGGCCATCAACAGCCTTCGCTCGAATGGCACATGAGCTATTTTTTCTCATATAAAAATAATTTTCTTCAATAGTAATATTTTTATGAACCGCCCCTTTATATTCTCTATTCTCCGGATCAATGCTAATAATCGGTTCTCCACAGTTTAAAAACGTATTTTGACGAATAGTCAAGTCATGTACCGGTCCTGACTCATACCAGCTTAATCCATCATCGGCTACAAATATTCCACTCATCTGCATGCCGTAGAATGTATTTCCTTCTATCAGAGACTTACGTCGTGTTGTGATAAGAATCCCTCTGGTTGGTACTCTTGCAAAGTAATTGTTTGTAATCCGCACTTCCGGTGTCCACGTCACGTTCTCAATAACCAGGTCTTTCTGTTGCATTACCTCCGAAGAGAGTGGACTTGACAGAGTGAGTTCCATTTCTCTTGGCGTTACTAATTTTGCCTCTTTTACTTTACACTTCCCTACTACCAACAGAGAACGTGAATCAACAAGTTCTATATCGTCTCCTTTAAAAAAGGCTTCAAATCCAAAAGTCTGGTCATGCATAAAACGAAGTTTTAAACGATTGTCCGACAAAAATTCTATTACTCGCAAATGTGTACCATGTATATTTATAGGATCATCGTGTGCACCTATAAAACGGGAATTCTTAATATCAATCATACCACGGCAACCAGAAACCTGAATAAAATCAGCAAATCCCGCATTAGTACGTCCTGAACCTGGACGAGGAGCAAAGTTACAACGATCAACAGTAATATTCTCACTGTATTGACAGACTACCCCGAAATTTCCTAAATAATAGAAGTTGATATTCTCCAACAGTATTCCCTTACTTCTGTTTACAAATCCACTCACTTCGTCACGGAAAGAATCGCGCATCTGAAAAATAGTATGTAGTCCTACTTGTGGTTTTTCTTTATATTGCAGATATAACACATTTGGACGAAGTTCTACTGTACGAAGCAAATTCTCCATCGGACTCCAAGAACGCCAAGTCATTTCACTTATACGGTCATACGACTGCGCTATTCCGTTCTTAAAAGACCAACCATCACCATACCACTCCAACTGTGCGTCTACAATCCGATATTGGGATGTGGGATGTACCTGAACAATCAAATAATCATTCCCCTCTTCCAATACTTCAACCTCTGTTTGAGTAGGATGTTTATAATCTATATTAAAATTTTTCAAAACAATACCTTCACATTTATCAAGTACGAAACTTGTCATTTCACCATTCATCAATAAAGTTGACCCACAACCATCAATAGTGATATTCTTTAATGTATTAAGATACAATCCGATATGTTTAGTCGGATCAGGATCATCCAACTCAGAAGTCGTATTTGATATATAATATAACACTTGTGATGATTTCGCACGGTCTAACTGATAAATTCTCGGTGAAAACTTTACAGTAACCGGCCTTCCTTTACAGTCAGCAGCTTTTTTTAAAGCTAACGCTATATTTTCAATATCTTTTCCCTGCTCCGGAAAAACCTCTATTATTCTAGACTGGGCAAAAATAGCCAACTGGATGAACCAAACGCTCATCATAAATAAAATGTACTTTTTCATGATATTGATCTTCAAATTTTACTTTTTTCACAAAGATAGAAATTATCTATACCCTATTATAGATATAAAGCAATCAAAAAATAGAATGTTTGCTGCAAATATTTCATTTTTTGATTGCTTTGTACACATATAATCTTTCTGTTATTACCTAATTTTGTATCCGAACCTATATAACATAACCAATTTAAAAAAGAAATATTTGCAGCAAACATTCTATTTTAGATCGGAAGA
>ENA-USYV01002290-USYV01002290.1-human-gut-metagenome-genome-assembly--contig:-NODE-2290-length-15843-cov-8.578079_pt1 | contig 15843 bp, 9 predicted proteins | sample MGYA00250066_ERZ773514 | MGnify/ENA primary metagenome ERZ773514 (study PRJEB29103, sample SAMN06112049) | human gut metagenome | biome: human gut; feature: ankylosing spondylitis patient; material... | reverse complement strand
CCCAGTATTCTCCATATGTATCTTTGATGTGCCCCTTAATCCGATTTATAAATTTTCTTTAAAAAATGCCTCTAATTCTGCAAATGCCTTATCTTCATCGTCACCTTCTACTGTAATCGTAACTTCTTCGCCTGTTTTTACGCCAAGCCCCATCACTCCGAAGATTCTCTTTGCATCTGCTGTTTTATCACCTTTTGTAATTTTAACGGATGATGTATATCCTGCTGCCTGTTTTACAAGAATTCCTGCCGGTCTTGCGTGTATTCCCTCCGGATCTGTTACAACGTATTTAAATTCTTTCATTCTCTTAGTCCTCCTTAATGATTTCATCGTACTTTTGTTGTACTTTTTACAGTATATAACATATTCACTAATTTTTCAATCTTTCTGTCACACTTTTATCAATCATCCGTTGACTTTTGCTGTTAACCATGCTAAACTTAGCCGGTATTGAAAACTCATTTTTTAATACAGAAACATATTTATTTTTTCTTAAATGGAGGGCAACACAATGACAGGTACAGTGAAATGGTTCAATAACCAGAAAGGTTACGGATTCATCTCTGACTCAGAAGGAAACGATATTTTCGTTCACTATTCAGGACTTGTAATGGATGGATTCAAGACTCTGGAAGAGGGTCAGGCTGTAGAGTTCGAAGTAACAGAAGGCGCTAAAGGACCGCAGGCAACTAACGTAGTAAAACTTTAATCAGATTTTTTAATGTACCTTTTAATATATAAACAAACTCGATTTATTTATTATTAAAAAGCAATACAGAGAAATGAGATTAAAAAAGAGAACCGGACAGTAATCGAACTGCCCGGTTTTTCTTGTTTTTAGTTATAACACAGGAACAGTTTTAAACAGACTCTGTTCCTGTATGTTTTATACCGTTATTAGCTTTGCTCGTGCTATTTTATATTAGACACATATGCTTCTGAAGCTTCCCATACATCGAATCCGCTTCCTCTCAAAATATCTACAACCCTTGCAGGATCATCACATTTTAAAACCGCAGAGGCATCTTCTCCGTTTGCAAAAGCATACATATATTCAATATTTACATCTCCGTCTACAATCTGATGCATCGCACGGCTCAAAGACCCTGTCTCATGAGGAACTCGCAGAGCAATGACATCTGTCAGCATTGCCGTAATTCCGTTTTCTTTTAAAACCGCTTTTCCTTTGTTTGGATCCGACACGATCATACGAAGCATTCCGTATTCTGTTGTATCAGCCAAACTTAAGGCAACGATATTGACATCATTTCCCGCTAATACAGAAAGGACTTCATCCAGTCTTCCTTCTCTGTTTTCAAGAAATACCGACAGTTGTTGAATTGTAATTCCCATTCGTTCTCTCCTCCTTCTACAGATCTCTGTTGTCAATCACGCGAACAGCTTTTCCTTCACTTCTTTGAATCGACTTCGGCTCTACAAGCTTCACTTTTACAGATACGCCAAGCGCAGTCTTTAATGTAGCTGCAATCTTATTTCTGAGAGCGTCAAGTTTTCTGATTTCATCTGAAAATACAGATTCGTCTACCTCTACCATAACAGTCAGTACATCAAGATTATCTTCCCTGTCAACAATCATCATATAATGAGGCGCTACAACTCCTCCGATTGAAAGAAGCGCCGTTTCAACCTGAGTCGGGAATACATTTACACCGCGAATTACTTTCATATCGTCGGTTCTTCCTGTAAATTTAGAAATTCTCGGCAGTGTTCTTCCACAGGCACAGGTACTGTGATCAATACTTGTAAGATCTTTTGTCCGATATCTTAAAAGCGGCATTGCCTCCTTCGCAAGAGTTGTAAACACAAGTTCGCCTGTTTCTCCGTCCGCACACGGTTCATGGGTTGTCGGATTCAAAACTTCAGGATAGAAATAATCAGCCTGTACATGAAGTCCCGCTTTATGGATACAATCCTGAGCCACTCCCGGACCTGTAATTTCACAAAGTCCGTAAATATCAAAACAATTAATGTGAAGGATATCTTCAATCTTTTTCCGCATTTCTTCCGTCCACGGTTCTGCGCCGTGAATACCGACTTTCAGATTCAGCCTGTCAACAATCCCTGCTTCTTGAATGGATTCTGCAAGATACAAAGCATACGAAGGCGTACACGCAAATGCAGTGGCTCCAAGATCTTCCATACACATCATCTGACGCTTTGTATTGCCTGCAGACATCGGAATCGCCATTGCCCCGAGCGCTCTTGCTCCAAAATCCAGTCCAAGGCCTCCGGTAAACAGACCATAACCATAACAGACATGTATAATATCTTCCTCGGTAAGTCCTGCCATCGTCAGTTCTCTTGCCACACATTCCCCCCATACTTCTACATCTTTCTGCGAATAAGGAGCAATCGTCAGTTTTCCTGTTGTACCGGATGTTCCCTGCACACGGACAACATCCTTTTTCGGTATTGCCAAAAGTCCAAAAGGATAATTTTCCCTTAAATCTTCTTTTGTTGTAAACGGAAGTTTTCCGATATCTTCAATAGATTTGATGTCACCGGGCTCTATTCCCATATCCTGCATTTTTTTTCGATAAAATTCTACATTATTATATACTCTGTTTACTACCTCGACAAGCCGTCTGCTCTGAAGAGCGGCCATCTCGTCCCTGCTCATGCATTCAATCTTAGGATCACGAATCCTCTCAACCCAGTTTTCTCTTGATACTGCAGCCATTATTTCTTCTCCTTTAGTCAATTATATATCTTTTATAAATCCTCTTCCTCCACAAGCTTTACATCCGCCTGCTTCAGAACGCTCTCCGCTTTTTCAAAGTCATCAGTATGAAATACCATGACCGGGGCTTTCCCTTCTCGGATTACGAAAGAATAGATATAATTTACATTGATCTGTCCGTCTGCCAGTATTTTCAACATCTGATTCAGATTTCCCTTTTCGTCTTTTAGTTCCGCACCGATCACATCACTGACGCGATTTACAAACCCTTTTGACGTTAAACTTTCTTTTGCGCGGACCGGATCATCTACTACCAAACGCATTATGCCAAATTCCGGAGTATCAAATGTTGAAATTGCACGAATATTGACATGCGCCTCAGTAAGTACGTTTGTCACATTCATCATACTTCCCGGTTGATTTTCCACAAAAACTGATATCTGCCTGATCATTAACTATCACCGCCTTTCCTTTTAGATTCTCTGTCAATATCTGCCAATATTTTTTCACACAGATTGTTTGTTGTTACGATACATTCATTATCATATGTCTTTTTCTTTTATATGGCTTCCACCTATTTCAACGTATATCCCACATCAAAAGCTTTCTTATTTAATTCGACTGTCTTTTGGGGAACCGTTTTCTCTATCACTTCATACCACTGCTCTTTTGTAAAATCCATATGCTGTGCCGCTACGCCGAGGACGATCAGGTTAAACACTTTCGGATTTCCCAGTTTCTTTGATTCTTCTGTTGCATCTACTTTATAGACTTTATATTCTTTTTCCAAATCTTCTAAAATATTTTCCGGATACCGGGCTGCTCCGATCACGACAGGCATCGGATCGATTCGCCAGTCATTTACGATCAACACTCCGTCTTTCTTCAAGAAGTGCGCATAGCGAAGCGCCTCAAGCCGCTCAAATGCAATAATTACATCTGCCTGCCCTTCTTCCACAATCGGTTCCGCCACTTTTTCTCCGTATCGAACAAATGTAACGACGCTTCCGCCTCTCTGTGCCATTCCGTGAACTTCCGATAATTTCACATCATATCCGCCCGCGATCGTAAGACCTCCGAGAATGCGGCTTGTGAGCAAAGTTCCCTGTCCGCCCACACCGACGATCATAATATTTTTCACAGCCATCCCTTACTCACCTTCCTTTATAAGCTCGATTGCATCAAATTTTCACAAATCTTTACACAAACCGCATCCTGTACACATTGTATCGTCAATATGAATCGTTCCGTCCGGGTTTTTCGTCATTGCCGGACATCCCGGCTTCATGCACATTCCACATTTTTTGCACTTATCGGCATGTGCAATATAAAGCGGCTTTTTCCTCTTATCAAGAAGTACACACGGAGTTTTTGTAATAATGACCGATACTTCGTCTCTTGCCACCTCTTCTTTGATCGTTTTTTCAAGCAGCAAAAGATCAAAAGCATTGATCTCATAAACATTTTTCACGCCCACTGCACGACACAAAGCCGGAATATCAATCGCATATGTCGGATCGCCCTGCAAAGTTTTCCCTGTAGCCGCATGGTCCTGATGTCCTGTCATTCCTGTTGTCGAATTATCAAGGATCAGTACTGTTCCTGTCGCATGATTATATACCATATTCATCAATGAATTGATGCCTGTATGCAAAAAGGTGGAATCGCCGATTACGGCAACCCAATTTTTTATGTATTCTTTTAAATGGTGCAAAAAAGGCTCTTCACGGAATCTTGTTGGTTGCCCCAAGATTCCGCGAAGAACCAAGTGATGTGAGAATTACTCCGTAATGTAGGTGTACCGCATGTTGTAGCTCTTTGCGTACTGCTCAGCGGCGGAGTCCGGCAGGACTTCCAGGACAAGGTTCGGACAGTTATGGAAAGGGCTGTTAACGAAAGGCGAGTTGCCAAAACTCGTTAGCTTGCGAAGATTGCCCAGCAATGCAAGCGACTCGCATCCGGAGAAGGCAAATTGATCGACCCTTTCCAAACTGCCCAGATTCGGAATTGAGGTCAACTTTTTGCATTGGTTGAACCCGTATGATCCGATAATGGTTACGTTGCTCAAATCGCCGATGCTTACCAAAGAGGTGCAGCCATCAAACGCCTCATATGGAATCTCCTTCAGGCTGCTTAAATTACCGACGGTTTCCAGTGCGGTGCAGCCCATGAAACAATCCGACTCCATTGATTCCAATTTGGGCATATTGCCGATTGATTTCAGCGCGATGCAGTCCCTAAAGACAGAACCTCCAATGCTTGCAACATTGCTTAAATCACCAATGCTGACAAGCGTTTTGCAGCCAAAGAATGCACTACTCCCAATGACGGTTAGTTTGTCAGACCAGTCAACGCTGATTAACGATACACAGTGTGAGAAAACATCGGATTCCAAGCGCGTCAAGCTGTACAAATCGTCAACATGCTCCAGTGCACTGCAGCCGTTAAAAGCACCTTGCCCGATAGTTTTCAAGTTGCGCAGGGAACCGATACTCTTCAGTGCAGTACAGCCCATAAATGCATACTGACCGATACTGGTGATCTTGTCCAGTTCATCAATGCGTTCCAAGGCGCTGCAATTTGCAAAACCGTTAGAATCAATGGATTCGACATTACTCATGTTGCCGACACGCACAAGCGAAGAGCAACCCTCAAATGCGGCATAACCAATTGAAGTTACGCTGCTCACATCGCCTACGCTCTCTAATGCGCTGCAGGAAGCGAATGTGGAGGAGTCGATGACTGTAACTTTGCTTAAATCACCAATGGTTTTTAGCGATTTGCAGCCGTAGAAGGTATGGCTTCCGAGTGTCGTTACATTTGCCAGAATTTCGACGTTGGTTAAGGTGGTGCAGTAAGCGAATGCACCGGTGTCAATGCTATCCAGCATGGGCATTCCATCAAGGCTCGTCAGTTTGCTGCAACTCTCAAATGCACTACTGCCAATGCTTTTTAGTATGGGCATTTCACCAAGACTTGCCAGCATACTGCAGCCCGAAAATGCACTACTGCCAATGCTATCCAGCATGGGCATCTCATCAAGGCTGGTCAATGTTTTGCAGCCAGAAAACGCATAGTTGCCAATGGTGCGAACATTGGGCAGGGAACCGATGCTTGTTAGCGCATTACAGGACGAAAATGCAGACTCGCCGATGGTACGAACATTGGACATGTCTCCGATGCTCGTCAGTTTGCGGCAGCCAGAGAATGCGCTCTCTCCAATGCTGGTGGCGCTGCTCAAATCGCCAACCGAAACCAGATTTGACGTATAGAAGAACAGCCTGTCAGGAACGACCTTCAAGCTGCTTAAATCGCCAACTGTGGTTAGCGCAGTGCAGCCATCAAAAACTTTCTCGCTGATGCTTGTCACACTGCTTAAATCACCAACGGTTTTCAGCGATTTGCAATTGCGGAATGTCTCTCGATTCAAGACGGTCAGCTTTTCCAAGCCGCTAATGCTGGTCAGCGATTCACAGCCGTAGAAAGCGCCATACGCGATGCGTGTAACATTGCCGAGTTCCCCGATGCTTTGCAGGGAAGTACACTGCTTGAACGCATTTGCGCCGATGAAAGTAACGCTGCTGAGACTGCCGACGGTTTTCAGCGAAGTGCACTGATAGAAGGCGTTTTCGCCGATGGAAGTAACGCTGCTGAGATCTCCGATGCTTTCCAGTGACGCACAGGCATAGTCTTTTGACATGCCTTCGTCCGGAATCCAACGGCTGGAAACCCCAAAGGCAGAGTCGCCGATGCTTTCCAAATGGGGCATATCACCAACCCGAACCAAGGAGGTGCAGCCTACAAAAGCACTATTGCCAATACTTGTTACATTGCTCAAATGCTCCATGGATGTGAGCAATTCGCAATCTCTGAAAGCGTAAGCACCAATAGTGGTTACATTATCGGTGTTATCAAGTGTTTCCAACGCATAGCATCTGGAGAATGCGTATGCGCCAATGCTCGTCACATTCCCCAAACCTTCTACGCTTTGCAGATTGGTACAGCTGGCAAATGCGCTATCCGGAATGGCAGAAATGTTCGTTAGACCGCTAATGGTGGTCATGGCGCAGGACTCGAAAGCACCGCTGCCGATGCTTGTTACGTTGCTTAAGCCCTCAATGTTTACAAGTGAGTTACAACCTGAAAATGCTTCCGTCCCAATGCGGACATCATTTCCTCCAAGTTCAACTTTCTTCAGTGAGGAACACATATAGAAGGCGCCGGAGTCGATTCTTTTAATACTGTCCAAACTGCCGATTTCTGTTAAAGACTCGCAGTAGTAAAAGGCTGAACCGCTGATTTGTTCGACATTAGAAATGTCGCCAACACGCGTCAGTGAATCGCAGTAATAATGCCAGTCCGAACCATCGTCCCACAGGACACTGGATGCAAAAGCAGCCTCACCGATACTTTTCAGATGGGGCATATCACCGAGCTGCACCAGTGATTTGCAGCCTGCAAAAGCGCGCTCACCAATGCTCGTTAAAGAAGTCAAGTCTCCAACATCTTGCAGTGAAATGCAGTTGTAGAACGTGAAGTCACTGAGATTCGTTACATTCTCAAGCCCATCCACCTTCACCAGCGCCGTGCATCCATCGAATGCGTGCGCGCCAATCTCTGTCACGCTGCTGGGAATCGTGATCTCTTTCAGGCTCGTGCAGCCCGAGAAGGCGTAATCCCCGATGGCAGTTACAGAATCAGGAATTTTCACGCTGACAAGGCTCGTGCTGTTTGCAAACGCATATTCATCAATGCGTTTTACGTTTGCGGAAATTTCGTAAGTCGCGACATTTCCGCCGCTTGGAGCGTCCGCGCTGTCCGCCAGTGCGGGTAGGACCAGACAGCTTCCGATCAGCAGACTGGTCAGCGTAATCGTCAAAAGTTTCTTGGATTTCATGCGTATCAACCCCTTTCTCGATTTCCAGCATACAGCAATTTCAAGAAAAAGTCAATAGAAGAATCAAGAAAATTAAGGGAAAATACAGAAACTAAATCGAATGCTATGTCATGCACCGTCAAATCAATAAGGTGCTAATGCTATTTTCAGAAGAAATTGTCAAGAAACGATTACCAATCATGTTGACAAGCTGGGAAAACCTGCGTATAATAAATATGGAAAACTGGCAGTTTGCAACAGGGAAAAAGCGGATGGAGGAGAATTGCACATGAAACGTTGGAAGGTCACATTCGGGCTGTTCTTGCTTCTTTTTGCGCTGGCAACGACAGTTGCTTGCGCGGAGACAAAGGAAGCGAAAATGGATTGGAACGATCGGACTGTCATTTTTGCCCAGCCGGGGGAAACGATCCACTTTACCTACGATGTTCCAGAAAATTACGTTGCGACAAAAGAAGAATGGCTGTGGTATTTCTGCTATACGGATGGTCGTACCGCTACTTTCTATGATGGCGAATATGGTGAGAGTCGCAAGGAAAGCTATACCTATGAGCCAACGGGAATCCATGTCGAATGGGATGGTAAAGGCAGCATTTCACTTTCTGCAAATGAAATGGTGCGTATTCAATTACGATTAAATGGATATGATTATCTGTTTGCATATGTGGTTGTTGCAGACCCGGCAGAGTACTATACCTATGAGATTCAGAATGGGGAAGCGACGATTACAGGATATAATAAAGACCTTCTGCGCCGCAAAGTGCTGATTCCAGAAGAAATTGAAGGGTGTCCGGTTACGACGATCGGCGACCGCGCGTTTTATGACATGCCGTCGGGCATCGGCAAGGAATTTTACATTCCGGACAATGTAACTACCTTTGGCAAGGAAGCATTTGCAGCCAGTGCCTATTTGGACTCGGTTAGGATGCCGCAGAAGCTGACGAAAATGGGCGAGGGCGTATTTGCGGCATGTTTGCAAATGCACTCCTTGGAAATTCCTGATTCGTTGACAGAGATTCCGGACTATGCTTTTACAAACTGCTGGGGCTATGGAGAGGTGAATAAATACAGTGCTGAGCAGTCTATTGGTAGAGTTGAGCAGTGTGTTGGTAAAAATGTGACAAAAATCGGAAAATATGCGTTTGCTGGATGCTGGAATATGGGGAAGGCGTGGGGCGATGGTCGTCTGCCTGAAAAGCTCGAATCCATCGGGGAAGGCGCATTCCAGTATTGTTATAAAATAAAATCATTGGAAATTCCGGCTGGTGTGACGGTCATTCCTGACCGCACATTTCAGGGCTGCGAAAGACTGGAATCCATTCAGATTGATGGCGATATTACGATGATTGGTGCGGAAGCCTTTGACGGCTGTGTTGCGCTGACTTCGATGCCGCTGTCGAAGTCGCTGAACCTGATTGGCGCGGATGCATTCCGTGACTGCACGGCGCTGACGGCTTTCCAGCTGGCAGAGGGAAACACGCATTTTCAGGTGCAGCAAGGTGCACTGATGACGGCGGATGCCACGCGGCTGCTGACTTATGCTGCCAGCGCACCGCAGCAAAGCTTTGTCATGCCGGAAACGCTGACACAGATTGATGATGGCGCACTCAAAAACCTGCGCTATCTGGAAACGCTGACTTTCTCGCCGATTTTCAGCGATTATCAGGTAGGCATGTTTGAAAATGCAACGGGCTTGAAGACGGTGAATTTCGGTGAAGGTACGCTGACGGCGATTCCTGACCGATTCTTCAAGGGCTGCACGTCGCTTGTTTCGCCCAATGCGTTCACGGGCGTGACGTCTGTTGGCGAATCGGCATTTGAAGGCTGCACGGCGGTGCAATCGCTGTCGTTTGATGATTCGCTGTCGAACATCGGCACAAAGGCGTTCCAGAACTGCACGGCACTGGAAAGCGTGCATATTCCGGACAGCGTAACGAGCCTGAGTGCAGCGGCGTTCCGGAATGACGTTTCCTTGATGGAATTCCAGATGCCGGAGCGCCTCTATACCGTTTCTGCGTCGGCGTTCAGCGGCTGCACGTCGCTGAAAACGGTGACATGGAGCAAGTATCTGCAAACCATAGAAGCAAATGCGTTTGAAAATACGGCCCTGACGGAAATCATCTTCCCGGAGAGCCTGACCAGAATCGGCGCGTATGCGTTTGCGGGCATTGGCACGCTGGAAAGCATCGTCCTGCCGGAAAATTTGAATACGATTGGTTCGTCTGCTTTTTCTGGCACTGGGATTCAGACGCTGAAGCTGCCCAAGAGCGTCACGACGCTGGGCAACGGCGCATGGATGAACTGTGCCGCCCTGCGGGAAGTTCAGTGGGACGCCGCGTTGACGAAAATCCCGGCGAGCACGTTTGAGCACTGCACTGCGCTGACCCAAATCGAACTGACGGACGGCATTGTGGAAATTGGCGCAAGGGCATTCAGCGGCAATGAAAGCCTAACCAATGTGACTTTGCCGCGCACGGTGCGGCGCATTGAAAGTGCCGCTTTTGAGGGATGCAGGGCGCTGACGGACATCCTGCTCTGGCCGGACGTGGAGGAAATCGCGGCGGATGCTTTTGCGAACTGCGAGAATCTGACCATCCGCGGCTGGAAGGGGTCTGCCGCTGAAAAAGCAGCCACGTCACAGGGCGTGAATTTTGCCGCGGCGGATCAGGAGATTTCCTACACGCTCAATGCCGCGCAGGATGGCTATCTTGTCAGCGGCTGCGATGAAAATGCGGTACTGCTGGTGCTTCCGGCTGTGCATAACGGGCTGCCTGTGGTCGGTACTGCGGAAAACGCCTTTGCAAACTGCAAGTACCTGCAAAAAGTGCGCGTGGAAGCGGAAAGTGTGTATTTGCAGGTTTGTGACGGCATCCTGATGGACGCGACAGGTAAAACGCTGCTGCTCTATCCGGCACGGCGCGCAGGAGCGGATTTGGTGATTGACGAAAACGTGACCGCCATTGCGGACTATGCGTTTGCCTACTGCCAGAATCTGCGCAGCATCACCATCGGCACGCAGGTGGAGACAATCGGCGACCATGCGTTTGAAGCAGTGAATGATGCGCTGTGCCTTGTGGTGCAGGATGGCAGCCCGGCGCAGCTGTGGGCGAGCGCACACGGGGTGCGCTATGCCAGTGAAAGCACATCGTTTACCTATCGCCTTGAAGGAGACAAAGCGTATATTACGGGCTATACGGGCACGCTGCCGGAGACGGTTGTTCCGGCAGTGATTGACGGATACCCTGTCTATGCGATTGAAAACCTCCGAAGCCCGATTCTGACGCACGTTGTTGTCAGTGAAGGGATTGTGGAAATTGGGGAATTTGCCTTCATGCACTATTTAAATCGCGATGAAGAGTACTATGTTAACAATCTGGTGAGTGTGAGTCTGCCGCAGAGCTTGAAGGTTATTTCTGACTGGGGATTTAGTGGACAGGAAAACTTACAAGAAATCACGTTTGGTGGTGTGGAGCAAATTGGCCGAGGCGCTTTTAGTGGCTGTTCCAAGCTGACACAAATTACATTGCCAGATACACTGACAACGATTGAGTGGAAAGCATTTGAATATTCCGGTCTAACGTCGCTGACGATACCGGTCAATGTCTCGTTTATTAGGGACACGTCCTTTATTGAAAACTGTTCGTCACTGACAACGCTTCGTGTGGCGGAAGGAAATCCTTACTACGAGATGGAAGATGGCATCCTATACCAAACCGCTTCCAAGTCTGTGTTTTATACAATGCCTAATATTGAAGGCGTAATCACAGTACGAGATGGAACAGAACGTATTGGCAATGATGCTTTCAGCGGAAGAAATATCACGGGCATACAGCTTCCGGATACGTTGATAGAGATTGGCGAGAAGGCGTTTGCAGACTGTGAAAAATTAACAGCAATTGAACTTCCTGAAGAACTGCAAACAATCAAATGGTATGCATTTGGTGGATGCACTAATTTGGAAAAAGTAACGCTGCCAGAAGGATTAACAACCTTAGGATCGGCTGCATTTGCACACTGCACGTCACTGACTGAAATGACGATTCCTAATGGCGTTACTGAACTTTCTGCGACTTTCGTGGATTGCGTTTCGCTGTCGAAACTTACGTTGCCTGATGACTTAAAGACAATGAAGAATGGCGTTATCGAGGGTTGTAATTCCTTGGAGACGCTGAACTTGCCTGCAACACTGCAAAGTATTAGTGGCACTTGGCCCGGTCATTTAAAAACTATTACAACTGCGCCTGCTTCTGTGCGTTATATGTCGGAAGATGGTATTTTGTATGACAAACAGGAAAATGGCATCTTATTCGTCAACGCCTCCATTACAGGTCATGTTACAGTTCGTGAAGGTATTGCAACGATTGGTGAAACAGCGTTTAGCGGTAGAAAAGGATTGACAAGCATAACGTTGCCAGAAAGCTGCATTAGTATTGGCGATGCTGCATTTAAGGACTGCACAGCGCTCAGCAGCGTTGAGTTTCCTGATAAGCTGGAAAGCATCGGCAAGGAAGCGTTCTGCAATACAGGATTGCAGTCAATAGAGTTTACTCAGCAAAAGCTGCAAATTGCATCTCGCACATTTGCTGATTGCGAAGCGCTTACAAATGTGGTACTGCCTGATGGAGTAGAACGTATTGAAGAGGAAACGTTTAAGAATTGCAGTGCATTGGTCAAAGTTGAATTGCCGGAAAGTTGCACGTCTATTGAAAAATCTGCTTTTGCAAACTGTACAGCACTGAACGATATAGAATTCCCGGAAAAATTGGAGTCAATCGGCTACCACGCATTCCGTAATACCGGCATTACATCGCTGAAACTTTCGCAGCCGGGTCTTCACGTTGGGAGTTTTGCATTTACTGATTGCCATCAGCTGAAGTCTGTGGAAATCACATCGACGGACTTTGACTTGATGGAGTGGGCATTTGCAGGATGCGAAAATTTGGAGACAGTAATTCTGCCGCCGCAGGTTTTCCGCATGGAAGGCGGATGCTTCACGGAATGCACGTCCCTGACTACGGTCGTTTTGCCGAAGAACATCACGTTCGTGCATGGCTTTAAGGACTGTACGTCCCTGAAAACTATTGAAATTCCGGACAGTGTGACGAGCATCGGCTATGAAGCATTTGCAAACTGCAAGTCGCTGGAAAGTATTCATCTACCGGATGGGGTAACAAGTATTGATGGACTTGCGTTTGCGCATTGCTATGCGCTGAAAGAAATCAATCTTCCGGATTCGCTGACCACGATCGGAGAAGAAGCATTCCGAGGAGTTCCGATTGCTGAAGTTGTCATCCCGGCAAATGTGACCGAAATCGCGGACTGGACATTCTATTATAATGGAGAACTCCGTTCGCTGACGCTCCCCGATGGCTTGAAGAAAATTGGCGCGAATGCTTTCTGTGGAGCGTCCAAGCTCCAATCGGTGGAACTGCCGGAAAGTTTGGAGGAAATAGGGGATGCCGCGTTCCGTGAGAGCGGGCTGACCTCGATTACCATTCCCGGCAATGTGAAGCGCGTTGGCGGCGCATTCATTTACTGCAAGAATTTGGAGAAGGTCTCCATTGCCCCCGGCGTTGAAACGATTGGTGCTGACGCGTTCTTGGAATGCCCGAAGCTGACGGAAGCAACGCTCGCCAGCACTGTTACGACCATCGAGAGCAGTGCGTTCTGCGGCTGCAAGGCGCTTCAAACCATTAACGGCGGTGCGCTCATTCAGTCCATTGGCGAACATGCCTTCACGAGCTGCGAAAACATTGAGGAAATCAATATTTCGCCGAATTTGGCGGAAATTTCAGACTATGCATTTGATGGCTGCAAGAAACTGAAGCGCGTTTCGCCGTCGGCGGAGCAGAAGGGCGTTTTGCTGCCGCATGTGAAGTACATCGGCGAGCGGGCATTCAACGTCTGCAAAGCAATTCCGTCCTTCTCTCTGGGCGATTCGCTGGAAACGGTCGGGGATTATGCGTTTGCTTCCACGTCCGTTACGTCCATGTATTTCCCGGATACCGTGAAGCAAATCGGCATCAATCCGATGTGGATGAATTATGCCATTCTGTCCGTGCATTTGCCGAAATCACTGACGGAAATCCCGCAGGGGATGTTTGCGCAGGCCGCGCGGATGCAGACGCTTACCATCCCGCAGGGTGTGCACAGCATTGGCACACAGGCATTCCACGGCAATGTTGCTTTGGCAGCGCTGAAACTGCCGGATGGCTTGGAGCGCATCGGCGCAAATGCATTTGGAAACGCGATGCTGCTGCTGGAAATTCCGGCATCGGTTACGGAAATTGCGGATGATGCGTTCAGCGAAGCGGTTGTGGAATTCTACACGCCGTCGGGCAGCGCGGCGCATCAGTACGCGCTGGCGCATCAGATTCCCGTGCATTTGGATGAGTCGATTCCGGCAGAATACCTCGGCACGGCTGATCAGCTGGCAGCAAAAATTGTCGCGCAGGTGATTACGGATGACATGACCGACTATCAGAAAGCAGAAGCGCTGGTAGATTGGATGCTCAGCGAAACGAAGCTGTCGGACATGCTGCCGCACACATACAGCGGCAAAATGGTGCTTACTTTGCGTAAAGGTACGCGCTGGGGCTGGGCATTTGCATACAAAGCACTGCTGAATGCGGCAAATGTTACCAATGATATCTACTTTAACGCGAAGGGCATCGTTGAAGGCGAGGGCATTGGTGATCAAAGCTCGGTGTTTGTTTCTTATTTTGACGGCGATGCCGTGAATATGATTCAGATTGATGGGCAATGGTATTTCACGCATCCTGCCTTTGTGGAGCATTTCGGAAAGGCGAGATACTTCATGCTCAATCGAGAAACGTATCGCTTGTCGTTCGGGGATGATCCGAACGTGGAAGCCTGCGACAACTACGACCAGACCTTCCTCTATCAGGCGTACTCCAAGGATGTTGAGGCGGAGGTTGTGGCGCAGGCATCTGCGTCCTTTACAGAGGGCAAGAAGTTGGTGTATGCGGAAGTTCAGCCGATTGAGGAACTGATGGATGCGAGTTATGCGTATGTGCTGGATTTCGCGGGGCGGCACATGGATACGCTGGACTGGCAGAACGCGCAGGGCAAATTTGAGCCGACTATTATCGGCACAAACAACGGCTACTGGCTCAGTGACGACCTGACGGGCGAGTATGCGCAAGTGACGGTGAATACGCAGACGCTCTATCCGTATGGCGCGGAAGTGCGGCTGGATGATCCGGAATACACGGCAGTGCTGTGCGACTGGAATGTGGATGGCACGCTGACGCTGACGGAAGGCACCGAAGAAGCAAACGTGGCGCTGTTCACCATAGAAAGGGGAGAAGATATAGAAAAGAAACAAACCATTACTGGCAAAAAGGTCTATCATGCGACCTTCACCCCGACCCTGAGCCAGTACATTGACACGCTGGCACCGACGGAATTTGACTTGGTGCTGGAATGCCAACTGCCGCCCATTCGTGATGCTGCACAGCTGGTGGACAACAAGCTGACGCTGACGCTTTCGGATTCACATATTTTCCCGGAAAATGCGCAGCTGGATTTGATTTTCTGGCCGGAAGGCGGCATATCGAGTGCTCCTATAACGCACTTCTATGTGGAGGATCGTGCAGAACTTTACCCGGACGGCAAGCGCGAAATTACGCTTGACCTCTCGGCGCTTCGCTGCGACCTGGGATACACGCTCTACATTGCGCAGACAGCGGACAACTATGTGGAATCGGAATACAGTTCCGTTACAAGCCGCATCGACATACCGCATACGCCGTACATTGAGACGGTACGGCTTGCAACATCGACGGAAGACGGGCGGATAAGCGACACGGTCTGCAAGATTTGCGGCACATGGCTGGACAACGGCTATGGGATTGCATCGGATCATATTTTACAGCTGCCTGCGAGTTTGAAGACCATTGAGGAAGAAGCATTTGCCGGCATGTGGCAGGTGCAGCAGGTGAATATTCCGGAGGGCGTTACTGCGATTGGAAAGCGCGCCTTTGCAGACTGTACGCTGCTGCGGCTGGTCATTATCCCGAACAGTGTGCAAACGCTGGCGGATGATGCCTTCAGCGGCTGCCATCCGGTGATTCTCTGCGACGCGGAAAATCAGCAGGTGATTGACTGGGCAAATGCACAGGGACTGATGGTCGTTTTCAAGGAAAGTAAATAATACTATTTCCAGATTCACCTGCGCCATCTGCTTGCGCCTTTTCCCTTCTGGCGTCCGCTCATTCCACTTAGC
>ENA-USYV01002255-USYV01002255.1-human-gut-metagenome-genome-assembly--contig:-NODE-2255-length-16046-cov-3.281859_pt1 | contig 16046 bp, 16 predicted proteins | sample MGYA00250066_ERZ773514 | MGnify/ENA primary metagenome ERZ773514 (study PRJEB29103, sample SAMN06112049) | human gut metagenome | biome: human gut; feature: ankylosing spondylitis patient; material... | reverse complement strand
TTCCTCCATGCCACCACGGCCCTGATTGTGAAGGCCCTGCGGGCCACCAGGCCCGGCCGGGCGGATCAGGCGGCCTACGAAGCGCGCCTGGCGGAGGAACCGTCCCGGTAATGGAATATGCAGTGTTCGCATGGCGGCCGCCCAATGGGCGGCCGCTTTTCCTGCGGAGTGGGGGACGCCTCGACAGATTCCCCCTGCCTTTTTGGGACAGGACCTGTAAAATAAAGGAAATGAAACGGAGGTGGTCCCATGGACAGGCCGGAACGGAAGGTGCTGTGGCTCCCGGCGGCGGAAATCCGCCCCAATCCCATGCAGCCCCGGCGGACCTTTGAGGAGACGGGGCTCCGGGAGTTGGCGGAATCCATCCGCCGCCACGGTATCCTCCAGCCCCTGACGGTGCGGCGGACCGCGGCGGGCTGGGAGCTGGTGGCGGGGGAGCGGCGGCTGCGGGCAGCCGTGCTGGCGGGTCTGGAGACCGTCCCCTGCCTGGAGGCGGAGGTGGACGGGCGGGCCTCCGCCCTGCTGGCCCTTGTGGAGAATTTGCAGCGCAGGGATCTGCATTACCTGGAGGAGGCGGAGGCCATCGCCGCCTTTCTCCACCAGACGGGCATGACCCAGGAGGCGGTGGCGGCCCAGCTGGGCATGTCCCCCTCGGCTCTGGCCAACAAGCTGCGGCTGCTGCGGCTGTCCCCGGCCTGCCGGGCGCTGCTGGTGGAACACGGATTGACGGAGCGTCACGCCCGCTGCCTGCTGCGGCTGGAGGACGAGGGCGAGCGGCTGACCGCCCTGCGCCAGGCGGCGGCAAAGCACTGGAATGTGGCCCAGACGGAGCAGTATGTAGAGCGGCGGCTGGCAGCCCTCCAGACCGCGCCGCCCGCAGGACGGCGGACGTACATCATCAAGGACGTGCGATTGTTTTTGAACAGTGTGGACCGGGGGCTGCGGCTGATTCGGGACGCAGGTGTGGACGCCCGGACGGAGCGGGAGGAGACAGAGGACGAAATCGTTCTGACGCTCCGCATTCCGAAACAGCGTCGGAAAGAGGCCTGAAACTTCTGATTGTTACGGGATTGTAATCCATTTTCCAGAAAAAACGTGCTAAAATAAAATCCTGAATGCATAAGCTAGGACAGCACGGCTTGTCTGGGCGATCCGACAGAACAACAGGAGGGGCTTCATGGAACCGAATACGAACGAAGCCACCGCGCCGAAGCGGCTGAAAACCGGCGGCAAAAAGCCGATAATTATCATAGGAGTTATTGTGGCGGTATTGCTTGCCGCCTATGTGGGCCTGTGCGCCTATGCCAATTCCCTGGATATATTTTACCCTAACACCACCATCAATGGTGTGGACGTGGCAGGCCTCACAGCGGAGCAGGCCGCGGAGCGGCTGCGGCAGGAGATTCCGGAGGAAACCGTAGAGTTTTATTTACCGCTGGCCGATGAGACCGGGGATGGGGAATCCGCGCCGGAGGGAGATATGCTGTACGGCGCAGACCCCGACGCCGTATGCACCTATCGGGAGCTGGGCATCACAGAGGAACTGGACTATGAGGTCAGTGCCCAATCCGCATTTGATGCCGTGCAGGGCCGGAGCAGCTTTTTTGTCAAGGGCTGGGAGTATCTTGCCTGCCTGGTCGGAGCAGATGGACAACTGGGCGTCGTGCTGGAGCCGGAGGAGGATATCTTCCAGGTAAAAATGGAACAGCTCAGTGAGCAGTTCTCCCGGGAGGCCCAGGACGCCTCCTACGAGGTGACGGAGGATGCCGTCGAAATCACAAAAGCCCTGAACGGACTGTCCGTGTCCGCCGCAGATCTTGCGCGGACTGCACAGGAAAGATGGACTGGCAGCGGCAATGGCGCGGCGGCCAGCGTGTTTGTGAACAACGCTCGGATCCTTCCCGCCAAGACCCTCACCGCCCAGGAGATCTACGACGATTGCTCCGGCGTGGTGAAGAACGCCTCCTATGACAAGGAGACGGGCGCCATCGTACCGGAGGAGGCCGGAGCGGACTTCGATGTGGACGAGGCCCAGCGGCTGCTGGACGCGGCCGCGCCCGGCGAGACCGTCACCGTCCCCGCCCAGGTGGAGCTGCCCGCCGTCACGGCGGAGGAGCTGGAGCAGGTGCTGTTCCGGGACGTGCTGGGCGAGGCCCGCACCCATGTGGGCGGCACCTCCGCCCGCCGGTCCAATGTGAAGCTGTCCGCCGCATCCATCAACGAGTATGTGATGAACAGCGGCGACGTGTTCTCCTACAATGACGTGGTGGGCCAGCGGACCGCCGCCCGGGGCTATCAGGCGGCTCCCGCCTATGTCCAGGGGGAGACGGTGGACGAGATCGGCGGCGGCATCTGCCAGACTTCCTCCACGCTGTACCTGGCCTGCCTGCGGTCCAACCTGGAGATCACGGAGCGGTACGCCCACCGCTACGTCCCCGCCTATATCACCGCGGGCATGGACGCCACGGTGTCCTGGGGCGGGCCGGACTACAAGTTCACCAACAACTCCCTGTACCCCATCAAGATCGTCACCATCTATGAAAACAATTACCTGACGGTCCGGATCCTGGGCACCAATGTGGACGGCACCAGCGTGAAGATGACCAACGAGCACCTCTCCACCACGCCCTATGAGACGGTGTATGAGGACGACCCCACCCTGGCGCCGGGCACGGAGAAGGTCAAGACCACGCCCTACACCGGGTACAAGTACCGGACATACCGCAATGTCTACGACGCCAACGGCAAGCTGATCTCCTCCACTTACGAGGCCACCAGCGACTACAAGTCCCGCAATAAGGTGATCCTCCGGGGCCCGGCGGTAGAGCCCGCCGACGGCGGCGCCCAGATCCCAACGGACACCACCGATCCCACCAGCCCCGTAGAGCCGACGGAGCCCCAGGACCCTGATGTCCCCGCAGAGCCTACAGAACCCACGACGCCGGATGATGGCTGGACCATCCAGACGCCGGAGCAGGACGGCCAGCAGACAGCGGAAGGGCAGACCGGCACCGGGACCACTGGGGAGTCCGAACTTTCCACGGACGTCCTGCCCCAGGACGAACCCTTTGTATGACCGCCAGGGGAATTCTGTCACTATTTGCAGAAAGAGGCAGCCGGATTTCCGGCTGCCTCTTCGTCTTTTTCCGCCCGCCGCATATACTAGCCCTATCTGACGCGGGCGGGAGGACGGCCATGGAAAAACATGCCTTTCATGTCTGGCGGTACGGGGCGCCGCTGCTGGTGCTGGCAGCGGGCGCCGCCGCCCTCTGGCCGTTCCGCCACCAGCTGACGGCGGAGGCCATCGCCGCCTTTTCCCCCCGGCAGACGGTTCTGGCGGCGTCGTTCCTGGTGGGGCTGTACGCCCTCAAGAGCCTCTCCGTCTGCTTTCCCATGTCCGCCCTCACGGCGGCGGGGGGACTGCTGTTCCCGTTCCCCCTGGCGCTGGCGGTGAACCTCTGCGGCACCGGGGTGGCCCAGACCATCCCCTTTTTCCTGGGGCGGCGGGAGCAGGGGGGACTGGAGGCCCTGGCGGAGCGGATTCCCCGGGTGGCGGGCGTCTGCCGGGCCCAGGCGGAGAACCCGTGGCTGTCCGTCTTTCTGCTGCGGCTGGCGGGGGCATCGCCGGGGGACGTGGTGAGCCTCTATCTGGGGGCCTCCGGCACGCCCTACGGCACGTATCTCTCCGCCGGGCTGCTGGGCGGCCTGCCCCGGATTGCCTGCGCCACTGTGCTGGGCGGCGCGCTGTGGCAGCCGGGGAGCGGGCGCTTCTGGCTGTCCCTGGCGGCGGGCGGGGCGCTGACGGCCCTCTCCGGCGTTATCTGGCTCCTGTGGCGGCGCCGCAGGAGAGCGTGAAGCGGCGGTTGCTTTTTTCTGCCAAACCGTGTACACTGTTGTCGGCAAGCTCGATCTGTCCAATGAGGGAGATGGTCGGATGCAGACGCTGACACAGCGCCGCAGCGTGCCGGTGGACGCGGCCAAGACCGCTGCCATCTTCGGCACGCTGCTGATCCATGCCTCCGCCGCCGGGGGCTTTGCGGGAGCGCCGGGGTCCTTTGGGTGGACCTCCGCCCTGTTCTGGAACTGCCTGCTGCGCAGCGCGGTGCCGGTGTTCTTCCTGTGCAGCGGCGCGCTGCTGCTGCCGCCGGAAAAGGAGGTCACCGTCCGGCGGGTGTGGACGAAGTACATCCCCCGCATCCTGGCGGCCCTGCTTTTCTGGGCCGCAGCCTATGAGGGTGTGGAGCTGCTGCGGGGCTGGCGCGCTGCGGGCGTGCTGGAGCGGACGGCCCTCCGGCAGGCGGCGCTGAATCTGGTGCTGTTCCATCACAAGAACCATCTCTATTACCTCCACATCATTCTGCTGGTGTACGCGGTGCTGCCCCTGACCCGCCGCCTTGTGGCGGCGGCGGACCGGCGGCTGCTGAACTACGCTCTGGGGATCTGGTTCGTGCTGGGGTGTCTGGCCCCCACGCTGAAATTCTTCCCGCCCCTGTCCCTCGTCGGCGGCATCCCTGCCCAGTACCCCATCAACCTGACTTGGTGCGCCGTGGGCTATGGTGTGCTGGGCGATGTCCTGACTCAGGAGGCGCCCCGCCACAGGCCCCGGACCTTTGTTTGGCTGTATTTGGCGGGCACGGCGCTGACCTTCGGCCTGACGCTGGCGGCCTCCGTCAAAACCGGGGCGCTGTATCAGGTGTTCCTCCAGGGGAGCGCCCCCGGCGTCTGTTTGCAGGCGGCGGGGCTGTACGGCTTCTGCGCCGCCCGGTGGCAGAACCGGGACCGCTGGCCCATGGCGGAGACCGTCTCCAAGGCGTCCTTCTGCATCTACTTGACGCACCTGTTCTTCCTGGACTTCCTGGCGGGCAGGGGCCTCTCCGCCGGGACGCTGCCGCCCGTCTGGGGCGTGCCGGTGCTGGCGGCCGCGGCCTTCGGGGGCGGCTTTCTGGTGTGGCGGGTCCTCCGGCGGGTGCCGGTGGTGAAAACCTATCTGATTTGAGGAGAAAACTATGCTGTATGCCCTTTGCGCCGCGCTGTCCCTGGCCCTGCTGGGCCTGGACCAGTGGGTGAAGCACTATGTCACCGTCAACATCCCCCTGGGGGAGGCCCAGCCCTTTCTGCCCGGGCTGGTAGAGCTGCGGACCGTCCACAACTACGGGGCGGCCTGGTCCAGCTTCTCCGGTATGCGCTGGCTGCTGGTGGCGGTCACCTCCGTCATTGTGATCGCGGTGGCGGTGGTCCTGCTCCGCCGGATCGTCCGGCACCCCCTGGGGGTGGCGGCGGGATTCCTGATCCTGTCCGGCGGCGTGGGGAACATCATCGACCGGGTGCGGCTGGGGTACGTGGTGGACATGTTCCACCTGGAGTTCTGGCCCTCCTACCCGGTGTTCAACGTGGCGGACATCTGCGTGGTGTGCGGCGCCGTGCTGGCGGTAATCTATTACCTATGGTTCTACGAGAAATACGACAAGAGAGGCAAGGCCCATGGAGACGCGGACGCTCCAAGTGAATCCTGAGGACACCGGCACCCGGCTGGACGCCTGGCTGGCCGGGCAGCTGCCGGACGTGACCCGCTCCGCCGCCGCCCGGCTGTGCGAGGAGGGGCGGGTCACCGCTGCCGGAAAGCCCCTGGCGAAAAACTACCGCCTGGGCGGGGGAGAGGCCGTGTCCGTTACCCTGCCGGACCCGGAGCCGGTGGACGTGGCGCCCCAGGACATCCCCCTGGATGTGGTGTACGAGGACAGCGACGTGATCGTGGTGAACAAGCCCAAGGGGCTGGTGGTCCATCCGGCCCCCGGCCACCCGGACGGCACGCTGGTCAACGCCCTGCTCCACCACTGCGGGGACTCCCTCTCCGGCATCGGAGGGGAGCTGCGGCCCGGCATCGTCCACCGGATCGACCGGGACACCTCCGGCCTCATCATCGCGGCGAAAAACGATGCTGCCCACCAGAAGCTCTCCGCCCAGCTTCAGGACCACACCCTGGCCCGGATTTACCGCTGCATCGTGATCGGGAATCTCCGGGAGGACAGCGGCACGGTGGACGCCCCCATCGGCCGCCACCCGGCGGACCGGAAGAAGATGGCGGTGGTGGCGAGCGGCCGGAGCGCGGTGACCCACTGGTCCGTGCTGGAGCGGTTCCCCGGCTATACCTATGTGGAGTGCCGACTGGAGACCGGGCGCACCCACCAGATCCGGGTCCACATGGCGCACATCGGCCACCCCATTCTGGGGGACACGGTGTACGGGGCGAAAAAGCCCGTGCCGGGTCTCCAGGGCCAGTGCCTTCATGCGGTGGGGCTGCGGTTCCTGCACCCCCGGACCGGGGAGCTGGTGGAGCTGTGGTGCGACCTGCCGGAGGCGTTCCAGACCCAGCTGCGGAAGCTGGAGAACCGAGGATAGAACAACGCCGGGCCGCTCTCAGCGGTCCGGCGCGTTTGCACCCGGCAGCCGGGTGTCCGGCGGGTCCTGGTCCGGGGTGCGGGGGATCCACAGGGGGCAGGACTGGTCCTCCCGCCGGTCCTTCATGCGGGGGTGGGCGCAGTGGCCCAGGCTCAGGGGCAGAAAGCACCCGTTGGGGGCGTTCCGGGCCTGCCGCCCGTCCCGCCAGATGTAGTGCCGGGTAAAGTGGCCGCAGGAGCCGCAGTACACGTCATCCCGTTTCTCATATAGAGCCATTTTTATCACCTCATGAAAATTATATCGGCTACACCGATATAAGTCAATATCGCTTTCACCGATGCGGTATGTTATCGCTTGAGGTGATGGCATCATGTATTTGAGGAGAGTCAAGGAACTGCGAGAGGATTCGGACACACCGCAGAAAGTGATCGCGGAGTATCTCGGTGTGAAACAGAACACCTACTCAGACTACGAAAACGGAAAGATCAAGATACCGCTGGAAGTCTTTTTCAAATTGGCAGATTACTACAAGGTCAGCTTGGACTATTTAGCGGGCCGCACAGACAAGCGATAGAAGGAGGGCACCCATGTTCACAGCCATTCTCTGGGACTACGACGGCACCCTGGCCAACACGCCGGTGAAGAACATCGCCGTCACCAGGGCCGTCCTTGGCCGCCTGGACCCGGCCCTGCTGGACCCGCTGCCGGAGGCGCTTTCCTCCCTGGACGCCTATCAGGCCGCCAACTACCGCTGGCGCAACTGGCGGGAGCTGTACCAGCACGCCCTCCGCGTCCCGGCGGACCGGCTGGACGAGGCGGGGGCCCTGTGGGGCCCCTGCCAGCTGGCGGACCGGACCCTGCCGCCCCTCTTCGGCGGGCTTTTGGAGGTTCTGCCCCGTCTGGCCGCCCTGGCCCCCATGGGCATCTGCTCCCAGAACGACAGCGGCAACATCCGCGCCGCCCTGGCCGCCCACGGCGCGGCGGACTGCTTTGCCGCCGTGGTGGGCCACGCGGACGTGGACTTCGCCCGTCAGAAGCCGGACCCCGCCGCCTTCCTGGCCTGCCTGGACCGGCTGGGGCTTCGGGAGGGGCGCTTCGCCTACATCGGGGACCACGCCGGGGACATCGCCTTCGGCCGCAATGCCCAGGCGGCCCTGCGGGCCATGGGCCGGGCGGCGGAGGTGGTCTGCGTGGCCGCCGCCTGGGGCGGCGCCCCGTCCGTGGATTTGGCGGCGGCGGACGCCGTGGCCGCCCGCCCCGCGGACCTGCCGGATCTGCTGGCAGACCTGTGACACAACAGCGGCCCCGCCGGGAAGTTCCCGGCGGGGCCGCTGTCTGCCTGCCGGAGGTTTCTGCTTGTGCTTTGTTTTCTGGTGTGCTATGATATTTTAGTTAAAGTATCTGCATTTGGAGGAACTGATTTGGAACGCGAAAACGTATTGATCCCCCAGGCGGACCTGGACCGCCAGCGGGAGTTTGAGGAGAAGATCCGCGGCCTGTTCGCCGCCCGGGAGGCTCACCCCGCGGCCTGTGTGGACACCTTCGGCTGCCAGCAGAACGTGGCCGACAGCCAGCACATTATGGGCATGCTTCAGGCTATGGGCTGTGAGTTTACGGACGACGCAGACCGGGCCGACATCATTGTGCTGAACACCTGCGCCATCCGGGAGCACGCCGAGCAGCGGGTGCTGGGCAACGTGGGCGCGCTGGTGCACACCAAGCGGGCCAAGCCCGGCCAGCTCATCTGCGTGTGCGGCTGCATGGCCCAGGAGCCCCACATGGCGCAGAAGATCAAGGACTCCTACCGGCAGGTGGATCTGGTCTTCGGCCCCCACGCCCTGTGGCGGTTCCCGGAGCTGCTCTACCGCCTGGTGACCCGCCGGGGGCGCATCTTCGACATTGCCGACGAGCCCGGCTCCATCGCCGAGGGCATCCCCCTGGTGCGCCAGGAGGGGGTGAAGGCGTGGGTGAGCATCATGTACGGCTGCAACAACTTCTGCACCTACTGCATCGTGCCCTACGTCCGCGGCCGCGAACGCAGCCGCGAGCCGGAGCAGATCGTGCGCGAGGTCCGCGAGCTGGTCGCGGCGGGCTATAAAGAGATCACGCTGCTCGGTCAGAACGTCAACAGCTATGGCAAGGATCTCGGCACGGGCTATGATTTTGCCGACCTTCTCGCGGAGATCGACCGGATCGACGGCGACTACTGGGTGCGCTTCATGTCCAGCCAGCCCAAGGACGCGACGCCCAAGCTCTTTGACACGATGGCGGCGAGCCGCCATGTGACGCATCAGCTGCACCTGCCCGTCCAAAGCGGCAATGACCGCGTGCTGCGCGCGATGAACCGCCCCTACACCCGCGCGGGCTACCTCGAGCTGATTCGCTATGCCCGCAGGGTCATGCCCGACCTCGTGCTCACGAGCGACATTATCATCGGCTTCCCCGGCGAGACCGAGGCGGAAGCGATGGACACCGTAAGTCTGATCAACGAAGTCCATTTCGACGCGCTCTTTACGTTTATCTTCTCTCCCCGCCCGGGCACGCCCGCCGCGAAGCTGGACGATCCCACGCCGCGCGAGGAAAAGCAGAAGTGGTTCGACGCGCTCTGCAACGCCCAGAACGCCATCAGCGCGGAGAAGCACGCCGCCTACATCGGCAGGACCGTGCGCGTGCTGGTCGAGGGCGAGAGCGACGACGCGGACTGGCCGCTCTCCGCGCGCACCGAGGGCAACCGCCTCGTGCGCATGAAGGGCGACAAGAGTCTTATCGGAACGTTCACCACAGCAAAAATTTCGGGCAGCAACACCTGGGCGCTCTACGGAGCCGCGGAGGAAACGATATGAAGATCACCACCTTACTGGAAAATAAAACCACCTGCGATGCGCTCCGCTGCGAGCACGGGCTTTCGCTCTACATCGAAACGGAAAAGCACAAGATCCTCTTTGACTCCGGCGCGAGCGACGCCTTCTGGGAAAACGCCAAGGCGCTCGGCATCGACCTCGCACAGGTCGATATCGCCTTTCTCTCCCACGCGCACAACGACCACTGCGGCGGCCTGCTGACCTTCCTGCGGGGCAACCGCACCGCGAAGGTCTATCTTCAGAAGGAGGCCTTCGGTGATTACTATGTCGTGACGCCGACGAAATGCGCCTTCATCGGTCTTGACCCCGCGCTGCACGAGTACGCCGACCGCTTCGTGATGGCCGAGGGCGTGACGAAGCTCGACGAGGAGCTGACGCTCTTCTCCGGCATCCGGACGCACGAGCTCCTGAGCGAGGCGAACGCCACGCTGCGCGAAAAGGTCGGCGGGGACTATCCCCGCGACGCCTTCCGCCACGAGCAGGACCTGCTGGTAACGGAGCACGGCAAAACCGTCCTCTTCGCCGGCTGCGCCCACAGCGGCATCGTCAACATCATCAACCGCGCGGAGGACATTCTGGGCCGCGCGCCGGACTATGTGTTCGCGGGCTTCCATCTCTACAATCCCTCGCTCGGTCAGAGCGAGCCGAGAGCCCTTGTGGACGCGGTGGGCGAGCGCCTGCGCGCGCGGAAGGCGACGCGCTACGTCACCGGCCACTGCACCGGCGACGACGCTTACGCCTGGCTGCGTGAAGCGCTGGGCGACCGCCTCGCCTACATGGCGACCGGAACGACCTTTACGATCTGATTTTTTAGAAAGTGAGCAACGAACATGGCAGACCTCACGCCGATGATGCGCCAATATCTTGAGATCAAGGAGCAGAATAAGGATTCCATCCTCTTTTTCCGTCTCGGCGACTTCTACGAGATGTTCAACGAGGACGCGAAGCTCGCCGCGCGCGAGCTGGACCTCGTTCTCACCACGCGCGACCGCGGCAAGTCCGCCGAGGAGCAGACGCCGATGTGCGGCATCCCGTACCATTCGAGCGACGGCTACATCGCGCGGCTCATCGCCAAGGGCTATAAGGTGGCCATCTGCGAGCAGACCGAGGACCCGGCACTCGCCAAGGGACTCGTCAAGCGCGACATCATCCGCGTCGTCACCCCCGGCACGGTGATCGACAGCGCGTGTCTGGACGACCGGCGCGGCAACTTCCTGTGCGGCGTGTTCCTCGACGAGCAGAACGCGGGCGTCGCGTTCTGCGATATGTCCACAGGCCACACGCACGTCACCGCCTTTTCCGGCGCGGACCGTGCGGAGCATCTGTGCAATGAGCTTGCGCGCTTCACGCCCGCCGAAGCGGTGCTGAGCGTGGGCGCGTATGCGGACGAGGAGCTGAAAGCCCTGCTTGCCGACAGGCTCTCCTGCCGCGTGGAGCGCGGCGGGGTGCTCCGATCCCGCAAGAGCCTTGCCGTCGCGGGCCGTGAGCTGCCCGCGAGCGCGCTCACGGAGATGGATATGGAAAATCTCAGCCGCGCGAGGGAGTACGGCGTCACCGCGCTCATGCAGCCCTTTGTCCGCGGCGCGGACGATCTGCGCGCCGTGCGCACCGCCCTGCGCGAGACCGGTGCGCAGGAGCTGAAAATTTTTGCCAAGATCGAGAACATGACCGGGCTGCATCGGCTCGACGAGATCCTTCCGCTCGCGGACGTCGTTGTGATCGCCCGCGGCGACCTCGGCAACGCCATGCCGCTCTGGGAGCTGCCCCGCGCGCAGACGCTCATCACAAGCAAATGCCGCGCGGCGAAGCGTCCCTTTATGGTCTCCACGCAGATGCTCCACTCGATGCACCACGCCGCCGTGCCCACGCGCGCCGAGGTCACGGACGTCTATCAGGCGGCGAGGAGCGGCGCGGACTATCTGCTCCTCACCGGCGAGACCGCCGTGGGCGAGTATCCGGTCGAGGCCATGACCTATTTTGCGAAAATCGCCGCGAACGGCTGGGCCGACGCGGAGTGAGAAAGGAGCGCGAAGCAATGGACAAGTCTCTGCTGCGCCGTATTCCGAAGGTGGACGAGCTGCTCGCCCCCGTGCGTGCGCTCAATATCTATACGGATGAAAATGCTTCTTACAACGAAATAGGTAAGGAATATCCTCGTCATGTTGTTGACCATAGTAAGAATTTGTATAGTTATGAAGATGTTACCACTAACAGAATAGAAGCCTGTTGGACACATTTCAAACGTATGATATTAGGTGCATATCGCAATGTTCACACGAAGAAATACTTGCAAAAGTATGTTGACGAATTTATATTCAGATATAATTTGAGGGACATTAACGCTTCTGATATGTTTAATTGTTTCCTCTGTTGTTCTGACGGACGTATAACCCATAAAGAAATAAAAGAAGCAAAATGGATAGAATTAACAGAAAACAAACAGAGCTTATATTAGGTGAAATTACTATTCCCTGCGTAACAATGGTCAATGAAGTTATAGGGTTGACGGTACAGGGAACACAATTATTGATAAACACCTACTTCGGGGATTTGTCCGATGTGGAAATACCTCAAAAGTATTACTTTGAAATGTGTGGCAAACAAGGCTATTTCCTAACCGTAATAAATTACCTCTATAAGTCGTCTAAAGCTAAAACTAAACGTGGATTTAAGAAGTTATTAGTAGAAGCACTCCCGTCCCTTATAGACCCTAAAAACGGACTAATACAAAAAGAGCCGGAACTTACTCCGGCTGATTTTAAAAGGTTTGATGAATTTTTGCTGAAAGTAAGAGATAAGTAGAATTATTCCACTACAATATAAGTTTTGTTTGTTTTGGAATTTTTAAGTTCAATTTTGTCTACTTTCACAGACAAGTTTGGCATAGAATTAAACCTTTTCATGTCTTGAAAATTTGTTACAGCATCCATATTGGGAACTTTAAAATAGACATATAACAACAAGTTGTATGCGTTACTTTCAATTTCTGCGGCAACTTTCTCTGAACATGGTAAGCCAAGAAAATATACATTAAATTGAATCGAATTATAACTATTCCTTGATACATACAAATACTCATCTTTAAATTTGAATTGATTGCCTCCTATTAATAGGGTTTCTTTACCCATAGTAGTGCCAAGCCTAAGCATCATTCTCTTGTAATCTAAATCATAATATGCTCTGTTTTTCGAATTTTCAAGAGCTACTGCAAAACACCATGTAGTAGTAAATAATTTTTTTCGTTCTTTTTCTAATGCCGTTAATTTACGTTTCCCTTCTTCTGTGTTTAGATAGTTCTTTTGTTGAAGTGGAGTCATTTTTTCAAAATTTTTGCCAATACTACCTAAAAGAGCATTTCTTATTTTTTCCATTCCATTAGCACGAAACGTACCATTAATAGGTTCTTTGATTAACACACCAACAGTATCCCGCTCTATTTTTTCATACCCTTTTTGACCAAATGCAATAACGCTCATCAGTGTTAATGCTACAATTAACAAAATCTTTTTCATAATGGCGAATTTTAAACGATTTTCCTCAGACAGCCAGTGAGAACGTTATATATAAAGAAAGTGGGCTGCTCTTCCTGTGAATACTCGTTAGGTATCGCCAAACACCTGTATATACACACAGAAAGGCAACCCACTTGTATGAGTTGTCCTCTGTGCCCTGTATATACATTCGATAGATTTGGCGATTTTAACGAATATCTAAGGCACTTTCCTTTAATTTTCCAACAATGTCTTGTCCTCAAAGAACTGTGCAAATATAACTACTTTCCTATATACAAACAACAAATTAGCGGTTTAAATCAACTTTTGTAAACCACATATAATCATCCGTACCGAACTTAAAACTTTCTTTGTGAATGGACTGCGCCTTTTCACGGAGTGTTTGTTCATTCATTCCTTGAGCAAAATTGTGTCCGAGGTTTAAGATTATTTTTGTAATGTCTTGCGCATCCTGGACTTCGTTGTAACGACATTCCCTAGTTTTTAATCTGACTTCCGGAGCTATATATGCTCTAAAATTGCCTAGCACATTAAGAATAAGAATGTTGCAATTACAGTGCATCACTAGCCCTTTGCAGGCGTCTAAAAATACATCATTAGTTGTCATATCAATATATGTTTTGGTTAATACTGATACTATATACGTAGATAGGGAGTGTCAGCGTAAAGTTTCGGATACATGCAAAAGAGCAAAAAGATATAAAATACCCTCTAGCTCTTTCATTTTTCTACTTTAGATTGGAATTCTTAATTATTATTCGTATATTTGTGAAGTCTCGGCTAAAGATACAAATATTTACAATTAACAACTAAAAAGTTAAAAATATGGACAATATTTTAACAAAGTTACTCCAAAAAGTAGCAGAAAATCATAACCAAATGGAAGTTATGATTAATGAATTTAACGCAACTAACGATGGCATTATGCTCACAGTTGAAGAAAGTGAAAAACTTGTGAAGCAACTTGAAACTTCAGAGTAATCAACTTTTAAGCCCCAACTTCTAAATGCAAAAGTAGGGGCTTTTATTTTATATACAAAATATCTAATCCCATGATTTCCATTATCACATATAATTAAAAAGAAATCCCTCCGAGGACGGAAGGATTTCCAGTGTAGATATGTATATCAGTACCTTAATGATTTAAAAAAGGGGCAAAACGCCCATTGAGTGATTACGTAAAAGTGGTGGAGTGCTGTCTGGATGCCTTCAATGAAGAGGAAGCCGGGGCTATCTGGGATGAATGGAGGAGAATGTATTTTCGATACAGGAGAAGAAAAGAGGAGGAGAGAGGAGAACGGTGAAAAAACAGATAAGGTAAAAGCGGCAGGCGGGAAAAAGTTTCCCGCCTGTGGTCTTTATGAATGGATTTTTTTGTAGCTTTGTGAAAAATAAGATTGATATGGAAGATTTGTCTGGTAATTTTTATAATTTAAGAAAAAGAAGCCTATGAGTAGCAAGATATACCCCATTGGCATACAGAACTTTGAAAAAATCCGGAAAGACGGTTATTTCTATATTGATAAGACTGCTTTGATTTATCAGATGGTGAAGACAGGCAGTTATTATTTCTTGAGCCGTCCCCGTCGTTTTGGAAAAAGTCTGTTGATATCTACGCTTGAAGCGTATTTCTTGGGCAAGAAAGAACTTTTTGAGGGCTTGGCCATGGAAAAGCTGGAAAAGGATTGGATTACATATCCTATTTTTCATATCGATCTTAATACGGAGAAGTATGATACGCGGGAGAGCCTGGACAGCATATTGAATTTCACATTGGAGAAATGGGAACAGCAATATGGCACCGCCCCGTCGGAAACAACTTTTGCATTGCGTTTTCGCGGCCTTATTGAACGGGCTTATGAGCAAACCGGGCAGCGTGTGGTCATTCTGATAGATGAATATGATAAGCCCATGTTACAAGCAATAGGTAACGAGGAGCTTCAGAAGGAATTCCGTAATACCATGAAAGCTTTTTATAGTGTGCTGAAGACCATGGATGGTTGTATTCAGTTTGCATTTTTGACGGGAGTGACGAAATTTGGTAAGGTAAGCGTGTTCAGCGATTTAAATAATCTCGATGACATCTCAATGCGGAAGCAATACGTGGATATTTGCGGAGTTTCTGAAAAAGAATTGCATGATAATTTGGAAATTGAACTGCATGAACTGGCGGATGCAAAGGAGCTGACTTATGGTGAACTGTGCAATAGATTGAGGGAGTACTATGATGGCTATCATTTTACATACAATTCTATCGGAATATATAATCCGTTCAGCTTGCTTAATACTTTTAAATATAGAGAGTTCGGTAGTTATTGGTTTGAAACGGGAACTCCTACTTATCTAGTGGAGTTGCTGAAAAAACATCATTATGACTTGGAACGTATGGCGCATGAGGAAACGAGTGCCGCTGTATTGAACAGTATTGATTCAACATCGGACAATCCCATTCCGGTCATTTATCAGAGCGGTTATCTCACTATCAAAGGGTATGACGAAGAATTTGGAATTTATAGTTTAGGCTTCCCTAATCGCGAAGTAGAGGAAGGATTTATTAAATTTTTGCTTCCCTTTTATGCGAACACCAATGCGGTAGAGTCGGAGTTTGAAATACAAAAATTTGTTCGTGAAGTAGAAGCTGGAGATTATGATTCTTTTTTCCGTCGTCTCCGGAGTTTCTTTGCTGATACTCCTTATGAGCTTATCCGTGATTTGGAATTGCATTATCAGAATGTACTTTTTATAGTCTTTAAACTGGTCGGATTTTATGTGAAGGCGGAATACCACACAAGTGAAGGACGTATCGACTTAGTTCTGCAAACTGATAAGTTTGTTTATGTGATAGAATTCAAACTTGACGGGACAGCGGAAGACGCCTTACGACAAATCAACGAGAAACATTATGCACTTCCTTTTGAAGCTGGCGGCAATCGCCGATTATTTAAAATAGGAGTGAACTTTAACGCGAAAATGCGTAATATTGAGAAATGGATAGTGGAGTAATCTGTGAAATAATTGATGGAAAATCCCGGCTGAAGAAATAAAACGGCTGGGATTTTTTGTTTAGGATGTCTATTTGCCATTCTTGAAAAATATCAAATGGTAGCTATATCTTTTCCGTGTGCGATAACGTAAACGCAAAAAATAACAATTTATTATGTAGAAAAAGTTGGGGGAATGCTTCGTAGTTCACAAATTAATGATTAAATTTGCCGCGATTTGTAATGCGGAGTTTGCAAAATGACGAATAATACTATAAAGCATCTAGGTATTG
>ENA-USYV01002243-USYV01002243.1-human-gut-metagenome-genome-assembly--contig:-NODE-2243-length-16077-cov-7.687750_pt1 | contig 16077 bp, 35 predicted proteins | sample MGYA00250066_ERZ773514 | MGnify/ENA primary metagenome ERZ773514 (study PRJEB29103, sample SAMN06112049) | human gut metagenome | biome: human gut; feature: ankylosing spondylitis patient; material... | reverse complement strand
ACCACCGAGATCTACACTCTTTCCCTACACGACGCTCTTCCGATCTAGTTCTACGATATTAAAATCAATAAGTTTGCGTTTTTTCGCTCTTTTAAGAAATGTTCTTGTAATTCCTTTTAGACCGGAAAATGATTTAGGTGTCAACTCTTTATCGGCAATTTCTTCCTCTAAAAAATCCCCCCATTCATCTTCTGATATTGATTTTATTCTTCGCTTTCCCAACTCTCCATAGTGTCTGAGAAAATATCTCTCGTCTCTGTCGTATGTTGCTTTACATATCTTTTTAAGAGACAATCTCCGGTCTTCACATTCGTAAAACACTTCTGTAACTGTTGGGTTTTGCTCTTTTTGGTAGTAAAACTCAATAACTTCTTCTTTGAGATCTTCCTCGCTTTTCTTTTTTACAAGTCTCCTTCCTTTTTTCTCATCCGGCAAATAAGTTCTCCAGTATCCGTCTTTGCCTTTGTTGATTGCGTATTGGTGTTTCTTCAGATACTCCTCTTTCTTTTTCATTTCAATGCTTTTTTGCAAAGATTCCGTGTCAATCATACCATTGCTAACGGCATATTGCAATATTTCCATATCAGAAAGTTCCAAATCTATCACCTTCTAACCGCTTAAGTTTATTTTTTATAGACCTCACTCTTCTTTCTACAGTAGTTACAGAAATGGAATGTCTAAAGGATATTTCTTTTTGAGAAATTCCCCTAGACAAATCCCAAAACACTTTCTCTTCCTCTTCCGTAAAATTGGCGTTCCGGAAGATTTCATCAAGTTCCGGCTTAGTCAGTTTTGACAACTTCATAAGCCAGTCTCCTTTTCTAAATTTCAGTTTACCTATCGAACATACTCATCTGTCCTGGTATGTCGTTGCTCTGCATCCACCATAAATATACTTCCTCTCCGCACGTCCACTTTGTGTTCTTTCCTCGGAATCTCCTCATTTCAAGCATCCGATCAAATGCTCTTATATACGCAGTTTTATATTTGGGGAAATCATATATTTCCCGTTCTCTCTGACATTTTTTTGCCAGAGGACAGGCTATACACCCAAGTCTATCATATCCCCAGGAATACATCTCACAAACCGGTATATTTTCGCCATTGATAACGTTCCATATATCCACTGCTTTCCAGTCAATAATTGGATTAACTACAGTTTTAGCTTTCATCTGGCAGTTTTCAAATAACCGTCTCGTATCATCATTGTCTGTTATAAGCATTTTTTCATCAGAAACACCTATGCTTTTATTCGCTGTCTTTCCGAGGACTTCAAATGCACTCCTACTGCTTCTCGCCGAGCTTTCTTCCCATCTAACACCAGTGGCAATCATCCGGTTCGCATTTCCACCTTCTTTCAATTCTGAACAGCAATACCGAACAACCCTCGTTGGTGGCATCAGCTTCATAGGAATCAAATTCCACATCGTCACTCGCTGTCCGTTTCCCTTATCATGATAATCTACAGCACACTTAACACCTTTCAATTCTAATCTTCTGAATGTTTCTCTTATATGGTAGACCGTAGGTGGCGCATCTACTGTGGTATGTGAATTATGAACCTCAAACGGTATTCCGCTTTGCTCAAACACCCACAGTAATGCGTCCGAATCTTTTCCTCCCGAATACTCGCAAACAAGCGGTTTCCCATAATGTGATATGGACATTTCACTTGCCAGTCTCACACGATCTATTGATCTCTTAATAAAATCTTCCAACACACCACACTACATTTATCCGTGTGGTAAATTTACAATCTGCCTTGTAGTCTTTGGGAGTTATTACCGCTTGCCGTTAGCATTTTCTGGGGCGATACCTAAGCAGCGTGTTAATAGCTGCTATTTCTCAGGCGAACCATGACATTCCATTCTGGCATTTATCAATTTTTACAACCCGGATTCTGATTCCGGGAAACCTCGTTTCACGAGGATAAGTGTTATTCCTTTCTTCTATCTATCACTACTTGCTCCTTTGCTAAATCCTAAGTTACTTACAAAAGCCGCATACTGTATTACACTTTTTCCACTCTTCCGAATGTTCCGCATATCCATCAGCACCGTTCAAATATTTATAAGCAAGTACATTTAGGCACCTTTCACAAGCAGATGCTAAAACAGCAATGGCTTCTTTCAACGTGTAATCTCCACTATTTACCATTGCAAGGATAAGATCTTGATTTCCACCGCCAATGCTTGTATGATGTTCAAGTAATAGAGTGGTTTCCGTACCATAATCCCATTTTCTACCCCAGGGTTGCCACCACTTTCTTAACTGACTGCATCCACACGCAGTACATGTATGTCCTTTATATCCTTTTATTAGGTCGTTGTCTTTTTCCCACCATTTTCGTTTATGCTTACAGCTTGATTTTTCATTCTTATCATGCACCTTATATATTTTTTCCGTAACCTCTAAAGGGAAGCATGAATGGTATGTAACCACACCTTCCGGTATATCACAGCTATAATCATCTGTTTTTTTGATCATCTTTCCGTTTTTATCCTCGTACCAAATTCCCATTTTTAATTTTTCACGATCAATATTCATATATTATTATCCTCTCTTTCTTTAATTGCCCAACTAGTAAAGAAAATTTACTAGTTCGATTTCTCCCCCGTATTACCGGGGGATTTTAACTTGCTTTTGAGTTATTGAGTGTAACTCAAATTTTTAATTAAATTTTTCACTTCTTAACTCAACTTTTGAGTTACTATTTCACTTTTGAATTGCTGATTTTACTTCCTTGTTCAATATTTAAGTTTTTAAACATTGCACACATCACATCAACCACGATGCTGTTACCAAACTGCTTGTAAAGTTGTGTGTTGCTGTTGACCGCTGCCATTTTGGAGATATCTTCATCAGATACTCCCATGAGCCTACCACATTCTCTCGGAGTCAACTTCCTAATCCTGTATTTTGGTTCAAGTACGAGATTATCTTTCTGCACACTTGTCAGGCAATTACTCGTTCCACTCATATTCGGTTCTAACCTCTGTTCTGTCGGACTTCCGGCTGTTCTGTCTGAAGAATTATTGGGGTTTCTGCCATGCATGGCAACTATACGCATATTGTCCTTATGTGCTCCTATCCCTTTGTAATACCGTGATGTTATCGTACTTGCTGTTGGTGTATCGATATCACATATTTTGGCATTATCAAGGCTGTCTAAATGACCATCAGGCATTTTATCTAATTTGCATGGAATCTGATTTTCTACAATCACTTTAGGCTCCCTGTTTCCGCCTTGCATAGTATTCAATGTCGGACTGCACCCCCCCACATCATAAATTCTGCCAGTTTGAGGATTACTGAAATTCTTTTCCTCTGCTATGTTGCCTATTTGTATTACTTCCATTATCTTACTCCAAAATCATTCTTGGCTCTTTATATTCTCTTGCTGTAATTGACGGTGCAACTGATTCATATGTTCTAATTGCACCATTTTCTAACCCACTCATGCTTGTATCAATACAGATTTTCTGCAACCATGTTTCCGACTTGCTGTTGGTTTGAGATTCCGCAGTCATATTTTGCTGTGATGAAGTTTGCAATGTCTCTCTTCTTTGAATTGCAGATTGTTCCGTCAATGCAAGTCTGCTCTCATGATTGTTCTTTGGCAGCGTTCCGTTTTCAATAAGCTGTTTTATTAGCTTTTCAGACTTTTCATTGTTGATGTAATACTTCTCGTCCACATCATATTCAAGGTAATCTTTCAACTTCTTTTTCAACGGTATCTGCTGTGGGAAATGGTAGTTATATTCTCCCAAAAATGAAAACATAAAGCATCTTTCACGGTTCTGTGCCACTCCGTAGTTCTTTGCGTTTAAGTCCTGCCAGTAACTTACATATCCAAGACTTGTCAGGAAATCGATCCAGTTTTGAAAATCTACCCTGTTTGCATCGGCATGGACTTGTGGAACGTTTTCCATGAACAGAATCTGTGGCAACTCACCGCCACCATCTCTTATCTCTTTCAGAATCCGTTCCACTTCCCACAGTAAACCGCTTCTTGTTCCACTACCTTTGCTCATTCCCATTTGCTTTCCAGCAACCGACAAATCGGTGCAAGGAAACGAGTAAGTAAGTAAGTAAAGGATTCAGTATCGCAGATATTCAAATCATCCGCATGAACCTGTGTTATATCCATTGTTTGAAAATCAGTGCCATGCACAGCGTTATAACTTGCTATGGCATACTTATCAAACTCCACAACTCTGTAATGCTCGAATTTCGCACCGATACGTTTCAGTGCCATTGCCTGTGAGCCATACCCGGCAAATAATTCAATAAGACGGATAGGTTTTTCAATGCTGATAGGCTGTCGTACAAAATCAAAAATGCTCAACTGATTTTGGCAATCATAGTTAAAAACTGATAAATCACTCATTTTCTCTTCCAGGAACCCGATATATCGTTACCATGCGCATAGGTTCTGATTCCTTTCTGATTATTTCTGTGCTACTTTTGTGTTGCTCCGTACTTTATCCGTTTTCGCTCATTCATGTTGTCAAGTTTACAGCCTGTTCTTATTAGATGCTCCTGTCTTTGACGTTCCTTGTCTGCTTCATACCGCCTTTTCTCTTCCTCTTTAGGCTTCGTCCAGTCAATTTTCTGACCGCACTTTGAACAGAAAGAAGTTTCTCCTTGAATGTGCCACTTTCCAAAACCGCTGTATAATTCTCCAACAAACCAACCACAGTTCGGACACATCCAGTCTGTAAATGTGGATTGTACAAATTCTCCGTGACCGTCTGAATGCAATTCATGGTGCATACTGGTTTTTGTTTCCATTATCGGCTCTGCACCATTATCTCTGTCAAAGACCTTGATTTCTTTTTCTTCATCAATGACAGAATCAATCTCTTCACATTCTTTAAGTCCGATTTTTGAACCGCTGTTGAATTTCATAAATCTCCAACGGATATGCTTTTTCAGTTCATCGGCGTCAATATATTTTGCCATGCCGTTATTCCTTTCTTACAATCGTTTCTGCCTGCTCCTTGTACATCCTGCCTGCCATCTGCACCAGATAATGCTGTAAGGCTTCTGCAACACTGATTCGGTGTTTTACGCAGTATCTGTCAACGTACCGTTTAAAGTCCTCATTCTGCTCGTACAGGGCGGTGTAATCAATGTGTTCCATCTGCATCACACTCCTTTAAGATTTCATCCAAGCAGGCATTCCAGCCATCACTCTTTCCATCTAAATACTCATGCTCGTATTCCGTTCCATCGTAACAATCGTTCTTAATTGCTTCCGCAAAGCAATCCATTTTCTCCGGCAGTTCACGGAGCGGACACCATTTAGGTCTATTTTTGTAGCGCCCACCATTTATTGGAATCGTCTTCCCTGTAATTGAGCAGTCGTAAAGAGCATCATCTTTATAACTGGGATATTTGCAAGCGCAATTTTCACAGGTTTCCGGCGTATCCATAACCAATACTGCTTTAGACATATTTCACACTCCTTCCGGCTTTTCGCACCGATCAAATTCGATAACCCACACCCACGGATTAGCATCCCATCCGTAGCGGTCAATGTCAGATTTCTTGATTGTTGATTCCCACAGCCATGCAAACTGTTCCTTTGCAATTCCATATTCCTTATCAACTTCGGTTCCATAGTTCTTTTCGCTATATCCGATATCTTCATAAAAAAGATTTCCGACACCTTCATTCTCAGCGTCTTTTGGTGTAATATCCTGCAGCCGCTCCACCCTCACATCCGTAACCTTAATCCATATACGTGCGGCTTCTTTCGGCATGTGGATGGATGGGTGCCACCTTGCATCTCCATATATTTCATCTGTTGCCCGGTACATATAACAGCCACAGCTTTTATTCAAGACGCTCTGTTGTGGTTCTCGGTAACAATTTCCATGTTCGTCTCCCTCACAACAACAACATTCAAAATGTTCCCATGTTTCTCGGACATAAAGGATATCGCACGGCTGATATGGCAGCTTAAAGAATTTTTCTCCGTAACCATCTGCAAATGTACCTCTGCACGATATGCACCCTTTAGGTGTAAAAGCGGTATATCCCCATACTGCATCATTTGGAATGAATCCCTTTACAATCCGTCTGGTACAAGTCTTTCTTCCGTCCAGATTTGCCCTAACCATTTCCGTATTGAATAAAATCGGTTTAATTGCCATCTGTGCCACCACCTTTCACAATTTCAATCAAATCATCCACCAAATCCTTGACCTCATACATCATCATAGTGTCGTAGGATTTTGACTGCTGATCTGTTGTCTGATTTCCATACTTTGTACAGTCTTTAAGGAATGCTGTGCGTTCTTCCAACTGCTGCACAACTTTGTCCTGGTCGTATGCGGTTGGCTGCTCCTTTACTTCATCAATAATGCTATTAGTAACATCGTAGGCTGTCATATATCCGCAGATAGCTTCATTTGTGGCTCTTTCTTCTAGTACTTTAATCAATTCGCCTTCGTCAATCATTCTTCCCATCGTTCGCCCTCCTGTTCCATGCTTTCACAAATTCGCCCCAGTCATATGTACCAGTGCAAAATTCTAAACCACATTTGCAATGAATGTTAATAGGGTCGCCACCACTATCTGGGTCAATAAATGTCGGGTGCCAATCCCTACTCGGTTCATACACATCTTTTTCAATATCTATACTGTGTCCGCAGAACGGGCACGGCTTCAGTTCTTCACTCATTATTCATCGCTCCTATCAATGTGCTGCCCACAATTAGGGCAATAATCATATCTGTCATAGTCAACCTCGTAATGCTGACCGCAGGAAGGGCAAATCCATGTATCATATACAAGCTGTCCATCTTAGTATCCGTCTCCCTCGTAATCCGGTTTCTTTGCTGTCTGATTCTCCACTGCTGCACGGCATTCCTCCACTGTTCCGATTGTACGGTACTGTTTTAATTCTTCCAACCACTCGGCAAGTTGCCTATGATAACTACGGCAATCATTACAGTCTGCTCCGTCCTTGCAAATAATATCGCACGGCTGTGAGTATTCGATTTCAGTTTTTATAGCTTCATCAATTGTCATTCCTCCACCTCCAACAATTCCGGGTTGTCAAATCCTGCATCCTCATTCCTCGCTTTCTTTCTGTAACCATGCCAACGTACAATCCTTACAATCATGGATAAAATCGCATACCTTGTCACTTCCAGTAAATTCCGCAGGACACATAATAGCCATTGCTAGCTCCTCGTCCGTCATGCTCCTGATCCGGTCTGCGTTGGTCATGGGTATGTAATCCTCGCAGTCTCTTTCTATATCCTCATGCGGATTGTCATTTATATATGCACACCACTTAAATGATTCATCTCTACAGTCGTACATGGTATGCAGATGTTTGCAATTCTTACACTTTGCCATCATTTTCCCTCACTTTCCCGGTACGGCTCCGGCAGTGGCATCCAGGCTGTAACCTCGATATCAGCATCAACAGCGTCTTTTTCATATCTTTCTCCGTATTCCTTGAGATAATCTTCACATACTACCGAATACCAGTACCATTTCCCCTTGTAGCAGATACCAGTTGCTGTAAACGGTACATCTTTAATGCTTGCATAATAAGGAACCGGATTGTGGTTTACCCATGTGATATTGACAGGAACACAATCTTCCGGCAGTCTCTCACTCACTGGAATCCACACCGGCTGATTCTGCAAGGCGGTGATTGCCATTTGCAATGCATCGCATCTTTTATCAGCATCAAGTGTGCAAAGGATATTTGCCGTATCACAACACTGACTATGGATATCATTTAATAATTTGATAGCTTCTTTTCTCTTCATTCCGCACCTTCCATTTCTGCCATCTTGGCTTCGGCTTTTTTCTTGGATGACCAATATCTTCCATCTTTATCTATTTTTCTAATTTCATAGACTGTTAAATCATTAATACTTTTGCTCATTACGGTTGCGTATTTTGTACCTTTATCACAGATGAACCAGACCTCATTGCACGGTAACCGCAGTAGTCTTCCCTGCTCTTCCAGATCTTCGAGCTCTGCCAGTCTAGTAACGATGGATCTTGCATAGTTGCTTGGATATCCTTTTCCGGGTCTATCAATTAAGCTTTGTTTGCTCACTCCAGTACCATCACTATTCCGTTTATTTTCGGTTAATCTCTCCATCCTTGCTCCTTTCCGCAATCCTCGGTCTCTTTGCAAATTGAGGATAGCTGCATTCATATGGAATATGATTCCAGTGGTCAAAATGCCCCACTGTAATGCTGTTTTGCATACTATATAATTCGTCTTCGCTATGAAATCCTCTGCTCACGATTTTGCACTCCTTTTCCCGTATATACTTGCGATTCTGTATACATTGCAAAGTTCTCTATAATATATTTCCTGTGCATGGATATGAGCATCCACACGGTCAAGTTCCGTTTCGCACCACTTGGCAAATTCTTCTGTGGATAATGGTGTCTCTGAAGTATCGAATTTCTCACTGTTATCAATCACAAAACACACCATATCAACCGGAATGTGGTTCAAATCCGCAAGAATCTGAATCTGCTTGTCCTTATCCTCCGCTTTTTCATAATTTTCCAATAATTCATAACCTGTCATCTGCATTTATATCACCTCTTATCAAGTTTGATTTCATTGTCGTAACAACGCTTCTTTGGATTTCCCTCTACGGGAGAAACCATCTTTTTAGGGTCTGTGGTGTATGCTCCGTTTAGCTTTACACCTATTTTGCTTTTTTCATCCACGTAGCACGATGGCTTGTAACGATCCGGTGGAATGTAGTTGTGAATGCGCCAGTGTTTCACCAGTACAACACCACTATCGAAAGATAAAAGGAATCTGCTGTCTATAAGTATCTTCAAATCATCATCTGAAGCACCACACATCCTTATGATTTTCCGTGGGTTATTTACAAATCCGTCATCATCAGCGTTCATACAGATATGGAAATAAAGCATTTGAGCCGTAGCAGGAATATCCAAAAAAGCATCACTCTCAATTATTTTTGCGCTGAACATTCTTTTTTCTGCCATTTAGAACTCCTTACTCAAAAATAGGCTTTTCTATATAAATTCCAGTGTTTTCTACCAGTTCTTTCCACAAGTCCATGAAATCTTTTCCATTGCATTTATCTCCTGTTTTGTCCATGTGGTCAGAAAACTTATCCTTGAAATTCGTAAGTTTCTTTTTCCCGAAACCATCTTCCATAAGGATCACCATTCCATATAGGATGTACCTTGTGGATAAATCATTAATTCTGTTGTTGCATCTGACCTGTTCACGGATACAATCCTGTGCTATCTTCGACTTGTATCGTGGAAAATCTGCTTCTGTGAATACCTGATACTCAATCGTCCAGTCTGCAAAATCGTTAAGCTTACTCTGTAACTCCGTATAAGGCTCATTCTCGTATTTTTCGTTGTACTCGATAAATTTACCGCAGAAGTCGGAAAGTTTCGTCTGTGAATACTTGTAGTCTTTCCAAAGGGTATAACAGAACAGTGTCAGTATCCCAGTGAATGGACTTCTTTCGGCTGACTGTCTCAAAAGTTCTGTCTCACGTCTCAGACGAAGTATGGCTTGTGGGTTGTCATAATGTTTTGGCATTTTTATGTCACCTCTTTTCAAGTTCTGATGTTTTGCAAATCGAATATATTTAACTGTTCTGTTTCTTCTTTATATCTGTTCAACCCTCTTTCATATATGCTTTTATCTTTTTCAAATCCTATAAAATTTCTTCCAGTATTATGGCAAGCAACACCTGTTGTACATGAACCAGCGCAACTATCTAATACCAGATCTCCATTATTCGTATATGTTAGTATCATGTATTCGCATAAAGATACCGGCTTTTGCGTCGGATGGATTTTTCCTTGTTGGCTTCCACTACTGAAGGTTTGCACATCAATAGGGTATCTGTCTGTGCTGTCATAACTGGTTTTTCGTACTTCACGGCCGTAACAACTATCACCGTTCGATTCCTTGATAAAATCACTTTTTGAAATCTTTCTGCAGTGTCCGTGTGTTATCTGAGGATTGTATGTAGGCTGTTTTTTGTAAAAAACACTTATTATCTCATGTGCTCTCATTGGCTGCTTTTTTGCGTTCAAATGACCTCTCGGATGTGATTTATGCCATATCCAATCATATTTGTACATACTTATATTACTAAGCCTTAAATAACTGGAGAATGGTTCTGCACCAAACAATAAAATTGAACCGTTATCCTTAATTACTCTGCAGTATTGTTCCCAAAGCAAATCGAACGGAATAACCGTATCCCATGAGCATTGTGTTGTTCCGTATGGCAAATCTGTAAAAATCATATCTACAGATTTATCATCTAGTAGCTTCATTCCCTCTAAGCAATCCATGTTATAAAATCCAAAATCAAGCATACACATTCCTCAAATCATGTAATCTTCTCAAATTTCTTTAACAGGCATTTCTCACACAACTGTATGCCCTCAAAATCGTAAAGTTCCTCAATTTCATCATCGCATTCGTCACAGTACAGATGCTTCACATGACGGTTCGGACAACTGTTGCCGAGACAACGATCACCGCAGTGCACGCATTCATCTTCGTATTTCACCATTTTCTGAAAAACTCCTTTAATTTATTGCAGACTTGCTGAAATCTATACTCAAACAAGTACTTTTTAAAAGATTCAGTTCCATATTGATAGCAAAGATACATAATTTGTTTTTGAGTAGAAAGAGATTCATAAAACTCCTTATCAGTTTCTTCAACGTATTGTAAAAGTACTTCATAGTCTGTTTTATTCATTGCTTTCACCGTCCTTTTCTCCATGCAAAAGTTCCATAAACTTCTGATACTGTTTCTGCGATATTGAATTGTTCTGCTTCTCAGGCTTAAGGCTGATAACCAAATGTTTGTCAGCTATGTTCGCCAGTTCCCTTGCAAGGTTGATTCTGCCTTGTGCCAGCCCATCACGGTAACCTTTTCCCGGTCGGTACTCTGCGATCTGCTTCTTGCCATCACCTTGACCACCTGCTGTCTTGTTGCGAAGCTGATAACCAACGTCCGCATACTTCTTAATCCAGTATTGTTCCCACTTGTCAAGTTGTTCTGCCGGATAGTGCATAAAGCCGATTTTCCAACCGTAAATGTTGTCCGTGGAATACAGTCCATGACTTTTGATTGACAGGTCTATGTGCTGATAGCCTTTAAGGTGTCCGGCAAGCCTTGAAAGCAAATTTACCGCTTGCCCGATATAGGCATATCGAAAACCGTCCTCGTCTGTTCTTGTCAGAAAGTAAATTCCACTTCCATCGTCTATGTGTGGATTAACTTCCAGTATGCGCTCACGGTTCTTTTTCTCAATGGCTTTTGCCTTTGCTACGTTCTTCCAATCAGCCAACCACTTCACCGCCTTTCAAATGGAATCAAATATCCGTCCGGCAAAGCATTTATAATATTTCTCAATGCCACATATCCTGTCTTTTGCATATTTACTAAAGAATTGCTTTGACAGGTATTCAGTTCGGATATGTTGGAATCAATGCTCTGCATTATTTCACTTCTTAATTGCGGTGTAAGTGGTCTATAAAATGTGTCAGCCATTCGCACCACCATTTCTGTACTTTTCCAGTTCCGCAATCATGGTATCTCTGCGAATATCTCCACTCTCATGCCACTCTACCGCATGGAAAACACCGTTAAGATTCTCACTCAAAACCTCAATTCTGATACTTGCCGACTGGATATACTCAATCAACCGCTGCGTATCTCGTGCTATGTCCTCGTAACCGTATTCTTGTAAGTGCTGAACCATGCTTTCAAGTTCGGAGATACCTGACGGTTCCATTAACTCAGAAACATCTTTGTAGCACAAATAACCAAAACTTCCACCACTCATACGCACTTCTCCTTTTCATACTTCACCGCCTTGCTATAAAATGTTTTCGCACACATACCGCAATTCTTAGAAGCTTCTTCTATTGATATCTCTGCATTTCTCCAACTTTCACGCATCTGATTAAAATTTTCCGGTAACGGGATTGACGGTCTGCCAAATCTCACGCCCCTTGCTTTTGCCGCCGCAATTCCCTCTGCCTGTCTCTGTCGGATATTGGTTCTCTCATTCTCTGCCACAAAGGAAAGCACCTGCAATACAATGTCACTCAGGAATGTACCCATAAGGTCTTTCCCTCGTCTTGTATCAAGCAACGGCATATCCAACACTACAATATCAGCTTCACGAAAACGTGTGATTCTGCGCCATTCCTGAATGATTTCATCATAGTTTCTTCCCATACGGTCAATGCTTTTTATGTATAATACATCTCCCTTTTTCAGCTTGCGGTACAAAGTTTTATACCTTGTTCTATTGAAATCCTTGCCGGACTGCTTATCCATGTAGATATTGCTGTCCTCTATTCCTTGCTCGTGCAGTGCATCAAGTTGTCGAGCTTCGTTCTGTTCTTTGGAAGATACTCTGATGTAGCCATATTCACTCAAAACGGACACTCCTTCCCATTCCTCAAAATCCATTCCTTACCGCCCTGTGCAACGTCCACATGAGCCATAGGAGCAATCTTTTTGACCTCTGCGACACATTCACTGGGTTCTGCATTATCTCGGCTTAAATGGCACAATATGACGTTCTGCAAGCTATCTGTTTTGTTAGCCAGCACAAAATCTTTCACTGTTCCAAGTTCCATGTGACCACGGTACACATGGGATTTCTTAGCATCGTTGGAATCCTCTGTAATGTACTTTTTCTGATAGTTGCATGAAATAAGGATGTGGTTTACTTCATGGAACCGCCACTTAACAAATTCCGTGTCAGTTACATAAAGCAATTTCCCCATTTCCGGGTGAGTAATCAGGAATCCATAGCAAGGGCATTCTGAACCATCAGCGTTGGTATGTGTCCACTTACCATCCAGTGTCGTAAGATCAAATGCCATTATTTTTCCACCAGTAAACCCTATTTCCATAGGTTCTAAACTCTCATATGGCTTAAATACTGGTATTCCCATGTGTTCAAGGTCTGATACGGATAATGAGTGGTCTTTGTGCGTATGGGTGCATATCGCACCCACAACACACTTAATATTCCAGTTAAGACCACGTTTTATATCCATGATAGGAAGTCCTGCATCCAGTAAAAGCGTTTCACCGTTATCTGCCGTTAGAAGATAGCAGTTACCGGAAGAACCAGAACCTAAACATTTAAGCTTCATTTTGTACCTCGATTTCATCATTGTTCGGAAACTGAAAACAGCCATATATATTAACAGAAGCTCCAACGTATTTTTTGTACTGTTCTCTAAGCATTTCCATAACTTTCTGTACTTTTTCTTTGGAACTGTATTCAGCCATTTTTGTTCCCATTGCTGTCGAAGAGTTGTGGCAATAAATAGCCGCATACTCAACATCTTCATGTTTTCCGACTGCCATGCTCAAAGAACTGATTTCATATGGCATATCAATCGTTCCGTCCTGTGATATAACTCTCATGGAAACCTCCTACTTAAAGCAATCCGGTGTCTCTGCGCTGGCAATGGTTTGTTCCGTGCTGTCCGTGGTGACTTCCTCAAAAGTTGCATCGGGAAAATCAACAGAATTTGCGTTTGCCTGAATTTCCTCTGCCGCAACTTTTTCTACATCAAGTTTCACATCTGAAACATCAGGAAATTCTTCCTGTGCATACAGGCCTTGGAATTTATCCGGAAAAGCTTCTCTTAATGCCTGTACAACAGCAACTTTTCTTATCATTGTTGCAGGCTTTTTAGACCATTGACCGTTGATTGTTCCATCTTTTTTTCTTCCAACATATTCATCGAAAGATACTGACTGGTACTCCGGTGTTTCTCTTCCTTTTATAAATACTTTCGCCCAACCTCCTACAATAGATTCATCCTTAAGTACAAAAGATCCTTCTCTTTCTTCAACAGAACCATCTTTCTTCTGAACAATAATTCCTGCTTTTTTTCCTGCATAATTCGGATTTGCATCGGCTCTTTTTGTAAAAACATCTTTTCCGGTAACAATCGTAGCAGGATCATTGTTTCCAAACTTAATGAGGTATGCTTCTTTCAAAAAAGGATTAAGATGCTGATATCTGCAAAGAGACATAAACATCATTACTTCCTGATCTGATACGTTTCCACCACCGCTTACAAGGTACTTTCTTACCGTTGTTGGGGAAATTTTTACAATTTCCCCATTTGATTCGTATTCCACAATTCCTGTGTTTTCCTGCTTCTTTTCTTCTGCCATACCTCGTACCTACCTTTCTACTTTCTTAAGTCCTTCAATTCCGATGATGAATACCTGGGTTGTCTTTGGATTCTGAATCAGTGCAAGTGTTTTGTCGTGAATATCTCTGTAACAATCGTCGTGCTTCTTAATTGCCAAAACCTTGTAGTTATCTTCTGTGCTAACGGCTGAACCATAGACAAAATTCTGTTTGTATCCATTAAGACCGCTCCATTTACCGTATATTCTGTACTGCTCACCAGAATCTGTGACCTTTACGGTATCTCCCACGCAGATTTGATCTTTCTTCTCCGGTTCTTTCTCCGGTTTGTAGTTTTCAAGGACAACGTACTCTTCGTGCCATACGCAACACCTTTTAACAGAGTTTTTAACATTACATGTTGCGTTCTTAATACCAATTACTCTGAAAATCTCTCCGTTTTCATATGGTATAAGAAAAGGTTTTGCATCCACAATTTTGATGTACTCACCGACTTTGGCTTTTCTCTTCACCTCACGGACACCGTTATCAGGCTTCACATCTTCGCCCATCAGCCGATTAAAAGCCAACTTAGCACCAGTACGGAAATCAAATTCATCATCCGGATTGCAGTTTGCTTCTGCTTTCTCGCCAGTGGATTTGTCCAGCGCAACTACTTTGTTGTCGTTGCGGTAAATGACGATGGTTTCACTTCCGACTTTTTCCAAATTATCAGAAAATAAAGAACCAATTTCAAACATTTTCCTACCACTAGTTTCTCTTACGACATCTTTGTAAGAAACAAAGTCACCATTGATTTCTGTGATTTCAATTACCGCAGCATTGTCTAAAATCATTCTGCTTTTGTATCTTTCTCCAACCTTAAATTTACGTTTCTCCATCTTACAGTCCCCACTTTCTGTCAAAATCTTCCATTGACTTTGTAACCTTTGCGTTAATCACAACAGCCGAAATCACCATGATTGCATAGACAACAACTGCTAAAATCTCCGGCAGTAGTACAAGCCACCATGACCAACTAATCACTCCAAGTAACTTCAGAGCAATAAAAACGATCGTTAAAACCTCTGTAAATCCCATGCTATTCTTCCTCGCTTTCCGGCTTAATCATAAATCCTCCCTGATGCACTGTCACATCAGCCTTGTAAATCTCTTTGATGCTTCTAGGCATCACATGAAATGTCACATCCGTATCGGCAATCTTGCCTTTGAATTTCAAGGCTCCACGGTCTGTCAGACCCATGTAAACTCCCGTGTAGCACTTTCCCTCTGCGTTAAAAACCACGGTGTCACCGGCATTGATTTTTTCTCCGCTTGTTGTCAAAACAGAAATGACTGTCTCTTTCTTAATCTGCATTTTCTACCTCCACTATTTCTCCATTATTCATGGTGTACCATGTATTCTCTTTGATTTTTTCACCGTCTACTTGAACCATTTTCGCTCCTTTAAGTGTCCATGTATCCGGTTTCCAATATTCTTCTTCATCACCTTCCCAGTCCGCAAATACAAGATGAGAACCGTTTACGCCTTTTGCTTTTGATTTGTATCCCCATGCTACCGCAACCGCATCTTTATCTTCTGCGGAAGATGCTCCCTTGTAACCAGTAGCGGAAGATGCTCCACAGTTACCAGTAGCGGAAGATGCTCCATAGTCACCAGTAGCGGAAGATGCTCCCTTGTAACCAGTAGCGGAAGATGCTCCATAGTCACCAGTAGCGGAAGATGCTCCATAGTCACCAGTAGCGGAAGATGCTCCCTTGTAACCAGTAGCGGAAGATGCTCCATAGTCACCAGTAGCGGAAGATGCTCCATAGTCACCAGTAGCGGAAGATGCTCCCTTGTAACCAGTAGCGGAAGATGCTCCAT
>ENA-USYV01002241-USYV01002241.1-human-gut-metagenome-genome-assembly--contig:-NODE-2241-length-16084-cov-60.200912_pt1 | contig 16084 bp, 18 predicted proteins | sample MGYA00250066_ERZ773514 | MGnify/ENA primary metagenome ERZ773514 (study PRJEB29103, sample SAMN06112049) | human gut metagenome | biome: human gut; feature: ankylosing spondylitis patient; material... | reverse complement strand
AAGGTAGATAGGGCAGAGGTGGAAGTGTGGCAACACATGGAGCTGACTGTTACTAATCGATCGAGGGCTTGACCAAAAGACTCGGAATCTGTATGAAGTTTTGAATGTACAAAAAATAACTTACAAAGTATTGCAATTTTAACAGTTATGATATATAGTAATTAAGTGACGTACCAATCTACGTCATTTTCTGTACTACGGAGTTGTTAGTAACTATATATTCCTCGATAGCTCAATGGTAGAGCGCACGGCTGTTAACCGTGATGTTGTAGGTTCGAGCCCTACTCGGGGAGCTCAATGAATAATCGGCTCCGTGGTCAAGCGGTTAAGACATCGCCCTTTCACGGCGGTAACACGGGTTCGATTCCCGTCGGAGTCACTTGCAGTGATGCATAATTTAATAATATGGCGACATAGCCAAGCGGTAAGGCGTGGGTCTGCAACACCCTGATCACCAGTTCGAATCTGGTTGTCGCCTCTTAAGAATCCATAGCAATGTGGGTTCTTTTTTCATTTTATGAAGCATAAAAAAGAAAGAAAGGTGTTTGCCAGAATTTAGGCAAGGCGGAAAAAATGATAGAAATTTTAAAAGCAATATTATTTGGTATTGTGGAAGGTATTACAGAATGGCTTCCAATCAGCAGCACAGGACATATGATCCTTCTAAATGAGATTGTATCGCTGGATGTATCGGATGAATTTTACAGTATGTTTGAAGTTGTGATCCAGCTTGGAGCGATACTCGCAGTTGTAATTTTATTCTGGAATCAGATCTGGCCATTTGGAAAAAAGGATAACAAGGAACCATTGGCGAAAACTGGCGCAGGTGCGTATATAAAATGGGATATATTTAAACTGTGGTTTCACATTTTAGTATCCTGTGTACCGGCTGCAATTGTAGGTGTACTTTTTGATGAGCAGTTGGAAGCATTATTTTACAATTACCAGACAGTAGCAATTATGTTGATTCTGTTTGGTGTAGCATTTATTGTGATTGAGAATTATCACAAAGGAAAAAAGGCAAAGGTGAATACCCTTGTCGGAATTGATTATAAACTAGCATTCTGGATAGGAATGTTTCAGCTGATTGCAGCGATTTTTCCAGGAACATCCCGTTCTGGAGCAACAATTGTCGGAGCATTATTACTTGGAATTTCCAGAACTGTTGCAGCGGAATATACATTTTTCCTTGCAATCCCGGTCATGTTTGGAGCCAGTCTTTTGAAAGGTGCAAAGTTTTTGATGAACGCAACTATGACTTCTCAGGAAGGTGTAATCCTTGTGGTGGGAATGGTTGTTGCATTTGCAGTGTCGCTCGTTGTAATTAAATTTTTAATGGGATATATTAAGAAACACGATTTCAAAGTGTTTGGATGGTACCGTATCATTCTTGGTGTCATCGTGTTATTATGCGGATTTGCCGGCTTTATCGGATAAAATACCGCATACCGTAAGTTTTGTTATTAACCGTATTGGAAGGATAATGGATACCGTTTTCCTCTGCAATAAAGAATCCGCATTTTTTGTGGGTTGCGAGGGAGGCGGTATTTGTTTTACTTACACAATCACGGATATCAACAGAACCCTGCTGATGAAGATGTGTTATCATTTCATTTAAAAGTTCGGAGGCGTATCCCTTTTTTCGGTATTGGGGTGGTGTCTCTAAAGCTTCCAGATAATAAAAATCATTTATTTTACTTAATCTGGCGGCACTTACAGGCATATTGTCTTTTTCCAGAACAAAATAAGTATTTTCCGGCAAAGTAAAAAAATCCTGCAAAAAGCAGACAAAGGAATCCTCTTCCTGTTGGATTGCGGTAGTTAAGTCAGTTACATCCGGATATTTTTCTCTGGCGTTTTCCATACAACCTTCTATATATATTTCATGTACGAGAGTGTACATTTCTTCTTGTGTCATGGATTTGTATTCTTTTAATATGTCAAATGCTCCTATATGTTTTCCTACTATTGTTATGAAAGATTTGAACTCTCTAATCAATGGTAAAAACAGTTCTATCTAAAACAGCACTATATTTACATGTTATCATGTCTGACAATTTGGTACAAGAATATGGGTGTAATAATTGTTAAATGAATAATGTTAACTAAGAATAAAATACAGGTTGACAATCGAAACGATATTTTATAGAATAAGTGAGTATGAGCGAAGCGTTACTGGAACGAGGTACGCATAAACAGTAACACTATTTTTGCGTGTCAGACGTATTCACGGATAGACATACAGCAGCTCAAATAAAAGTGTATGGAGAAGTTAACAATGAATGAGAAAAAGATATCAACATCAACGATTGCAATGATTGCTTTGATGACCGCAGTTACCTGTATTTTAGGACCATTATCAGTACCAATCGGACCGGTTCCGATTTCCCTGACAAATCTTGCAATTTATTTTACCGTAATATTGCTTGGATGGAAAAAAGGAACGGTGTCTTATGTGATTTATTTATTGATCGGCTTAGTTGGAGTTCCGGTGTTTTCAAGTTTTTCGGCAGGCCCAGCAAAATTATTTGGACCGACAGGTGGTTATCTGATCGGATTTATTTTTCTGGCAATGATCAGTGGCTGGTTTATTGAGAAGTTTCCGGGAAAAAGAGTGATGTATTTTGTCGGGATGGTTTTAGGAACGGCAGTCTGTTATGCACTTGGAACAGCATGGCTTGCTTATGAGGCAGAAATGACATTCCAGGCAGCTTTGATGGCTGGTGTGATCCCATTTATAATTGGTGATATCGCAAAAATGATCGTGGCGATCATTGTAGCACCGATGATTAAGAATCCTTTAGTAAAAGCCGGATATATCAAATAAGAAGGTTTACATCATTAGAGGTACAATACAGTTGGCTTTCAATATCTAAAATTAATAAATTGCGCAAAGACAGGAGGTTGTCAGTGCATAGGCATATTCAGATGCATCATAGAGTGCGTCTGTGATAAAATGTGTTTATGTGTGATAACCTCTTGTTGTTTTGTGAAAAAATGTATAAAATAATTTTTACATTGTGATAGTAATTTCACAGTCGAAAAAATAGAGAACAGGAAAAAGTATGAATCAGAAAGTTGTATTTTTAGATGTAGACGGAACAATTGTAAACGATAAAGGCATTATCCCGGAATCAACCAAAATTGCGATCAGAAAGGCGGTAGAGAACGGTCACAAACTGGTCGTGTGCAGCGGACGAAGTCTTTTTCAATTGCCGCAGATGCTATTGGATCTTGGATTCAGTGGAATGGTTACGGCAGCCGGAGCACAGGTGATCGCAGATGGAAAAGAAATTTATCATGCTGTCATTGATGAAGAACACAGAAAATTTATTGTAGATTATATGGAAAAAAATAATTTTGTTTACTGCTTCCAGACAGATGCAGGAGTTGTCATGAATAAACGGAGCGAACAGCAGATTTTAAAAATTATGAGCGATATGGGAATCACGGAGGAGCATCTGCGTCAGCTTGTAGGTGAATTTTTTATTCAGGAAGATGTCTGGAATAATGAGAAGGAAGAAAAACTGATCTATTATGATGCGCCATTTGGAGTGGCGAGAGTGCATGCAGATCTGGAACCTTATTTTGATGTAGTGGCACTAAGCCTGAGCGGGGCGGATGATTACTGTGGCGAAGTTGGAATCAACGGCATCCATAAAGCAACCGGGATGAAGCGTTATCTGGAATATGTGGGGATTCCCAGAGAGGACAGTATCGCAATCGGAGACGGACCAAACGACCTGCAGATGATGGATTATGCCGGAATCGGCATTGCGATGGGAAATGCAAGGGAAGAAGTGAAAAAGAGGGCGGACATGGTGACATCACATATTGATGAAGAAGGGCTTTACCGTGCATTAGACAGGCTTGGACTCTTGAACTAATATCTTTTATGGATGAGGCTGCTTATTTGAGAAAAGAAGAACAGATCAAAAAACAGCGTTGGAGAATTTAATAATGAAAGAAAAAGTAATAGGCTTTATAAAAAAAGATACGGTATTATGCGTAGCAACGACACTTGCAATGGTATCCGCTTTTTTTGTAAAACCAACATTGAATTATGTAAACTATATTGATTTCCGCGTCTTGGGAATTTTATTAAGCCTGATGACGGTTATGGCAGGACTCCAGAGAAATGGCTTGTTTGATATGATTGGAAGCAGCCTATTAAAAAGAACAAAAAATACGATGCAGTTATCGCTTGTGTTGGTTTTTTTATGTTTTTTCTTTAGCATGTTTATTACGAATGACGTGTCATTGATCACATTTGTTCCTTTTGCAATGCTGACTTTGCGGAAATGTAATCAGGAAAAATTATTAATACCGGTAATCATAGTTCAGACACTCGCAGCCAATCTTGGAAGTATGCTGACACCTATTGGAAATCCGCAAAACCTATATCTTTACAATCTTGCAGAGATGAAAATGTCAACATTTATAGGAATTATAGGTCCATATACGTTAACATCCGGTATATTGCTGCTGTTATCCGTTGCTGTTGTATGCAGAAAAAAAGAGAAGATTGAATTTACACTCGAAGAAAATAACAGCGACCATGAAATTGAAAAAGAAAGGTTACATCTTCGAAGAAAAACACATCAAAAAAATGCAGTTTATATGATTTTATTTCTGATGAGTCTGCTTGTCGTTGTGAGAGTATTGCCGTACTATGTGGCTTTCATTGTTGTGTTTGTGACGGTCTTTATCATGGACAGACAAGTGTTGAAAACGGTAGATTACAGTTTAATTCTCACATTTATCGCTTTTTTTATTTTTACTGGGAATATAGGAGAAATTGAGACAATCAGGAATGTGTTACAGGAGTTTGTGAGTGGCCGGGAAGTTGGAGTCGGTATCGCTGCAAGCCAGGTGATCAGTAACGTTCCAGCAGCCTTGTTACTTTCTGGATTTACAAGGGATTATGCAAAATTATTAGTGGGTGTAAATATTGGAGGGCTTGGTACCTTGATTGCATCAATGGCAAGTCTGATCTCATATAAAATTTATGCACATCACTATAACGAACAGAAAGGAAAATATTTCAGGTGGTTTACGATTGCCAATGTGGGATATCTGGCAGTTTTGCTGGTCGTTTATGGATTGATCAGATGGATGTAAGATAAGCAGAGAAGGAGAATATTATTTCATAGATTTTGAATAATAAGATACGTTATGAGTGAAAAGAAATACAATAAAAATAGTTTACAGGGTACCGTGTATGTATTATTGTCAGCAATCTGTTTCAGTCTGGGCGGAGTGCTGATCAAATCGATTCCGTGGAATTCGTTGTCGATCAACATGGTGCGAAGCGTTTTATCATTTATTCTGATATTTGCTTATCAGAGAACACAGGGGAGAAAGTTTGTTTTTAACAAAATGGTGCTGCTTGGAGCGGTTTTAAATTTTGTCATGGCATTGACATTCGTGATGGCGACAAAGATGACAACCGCAGCAAATGCAATTGTACTGCAGTTTACAGAACCGGTCTTCTTGATTTTGATCGTGTGGATCGTATACAGGCAAAAACCAAAAAAGGACGCAGTTTTAACCTGCATTCTTGTGTTATGTGGAATTTTCTGCTTCTTTTTTGAATCGCTCAGCACAGGTGGAATGGCGGGAAATATCCTTGCAATTGTGTCGGGAGTGACTTACGCAGGCGTGTTTTTGATCAAAAAATTCCCGGGCGGAGATTTTGAATCGTCGCTTATGGTCTCTCATCTGATCAGTATTGTGGTGGGAATTCCATTTTTAATGCGAGAGACAGTGTTCACGCCAACCGTCTGGGGATATGTTCTGGTATTAGGAATTGTACAGTTCGGGTTGTCATATGTATTTTTATCCAGAGGATTAGATCGTGTTTCACCAGTGACAGCATCGCTGACTTCTACGATCGAACCGATTTTAAATCCTATTCTTGTAGCAATTTTTTGTGGAGAGACAATAGGTGTGTTGTCCATTTTTGGAGCGGTGCTTGTCATTGGCTCAGCGACTGTGTATAACTTGAGACAGGCGAAAGGTTAAGGCTATAATCCTGCATATAAAACTGCATAAGTTCTGTAAAAGAATACAAGAGGGATTGATATATTTGTGAGGACAAATTATAATTAGCGGAAGATGTAGAAAAAATAGATTTTATATGTAATAAAGGAAAAATATATGTTAACACGATTTAAGGAAAAATATATTGGCGATGCTGCATTTTACAAAAGGTATCTTTATCTTGCGTTGCCAATGATTTTACAAAATGCCATAACGAATCTGGTCAGTTTTCTGGATAACATTATGGTAGGACAGTTGGGAACCGAGCAAATGTCCGGTGTTGCAATTGTCAATCAGTTGATTTTTGTATACAATCTGGCAATATTTGGTGCGGCGTCTGCAGCCAGCATTTTTGGGGCACAGTATTACGGAAAAGGAAATCATAAGGGACATATGTATTCTTTCCGTTTTAAATTGTATGCAACATTGCTTGTAACGGGATTAACGATATTATTATTTGTGACAAAGGGAGCAGATCTGATTTCCCTGTATCTCACCGACACGGCAGGAAGTGGAGCCACCGAGGTGGCACTGCAGTATGGTCTGGAATACCTGGGCATTATGATGGTTGGTCTGATTCCATTTGCGGTAAACCAGTCCTATGCTACTAATATTAAAGAAACCGGGCAGACGTTGGTGCCGATGATCGCTAGTTTTGTAGCGGTTGGAAGCAATGCGGTTTTGGACTATCTGTTTATTTTTGGAATCGGACCATTTCCGAAATTGGGAGTTATTGGTGCAGCACTGGCAACTGTGATCGCACGCTACATAGAAGCATTTATCATTATTATCTGGGCACATTCCCACAAGGAGAAAAACAGGTATCTGGAAGGTGCGTACACCGGATTTGGAATGCCAAAAGGGGAATTGAAGGCAATTATTATCAAAGGCTTCCCACTTATGTTCAACGAGGTTTTATGGGCAGCAGGCATGACAACCGTTACCCAGTGTTATTCCATTCGAGGATTGGAAGTTGTAGCAGGTCTTAATATTGCAACTACAATCACGAATCTGTTTAACATTATCTATATCCAGCTTGGAGCATGTATCAGCATTGTGGTTGGTCAGTATCTTGGGGCTGGTGAACTGAAAAAAGCGAAAGACGCAGATAATAAAATGATTGTTTTCAGTGTATTCTGCTGTGCGCTTGTGGCGGGCGTGATGCTTGTGATCGGTAGATTTTTCCCACAGATTTATAATACTTCTGAACAGATCAAAGAGCTTGCAACCAGTTTTATTGCAGTTTCGGCAATTATTATGCCATTTTGTTCCTTTAGTCATGCTTCTTATTTTACGTTGCGCTCCGGAGGAAAAACGCTGGTCACTTTTTTGTTTGATTCGGTTTTTACCTGGGTGGTTGTAGTTCCGACAGCATTTGTGCTGGCACATTACACAGGACTTGGAATTGTGAGCGTTTATTTCTTCGTGCAGGCGACAGAACTTATAAAAGTAGCAATTGGTTATTTTATGGTACGAAGCAATGTGTGGCTCGTACAGATGGTATAGTGAGGTAGAAAAATGTATTTAATTTCAGAAACAACAAAAGAAGAGAGAGAGGCGATTGTCAAGGAATCTCTTGGAAATATTGAAGCAAGCTGTGATGGCTGTATGTCCGGGCTGGCAGAAATGTATCAGGACTATATTGACGGGAAAAGAGAGCTGCGGGAAATCAATATGGAGTTTAATGCGCGTTACGTCAAAGGGGAAGATATGCCGGGCAGAGAACGCTGTGTGTACGGAAAATAATATGATGTTCAAATGAGGTACAAGTGTGCAGTAACGATAACATTTTATGTTAAATCAGAAGAAGAGGAATGAATCATGTATTTTGCAAAAAAGAGTGAGTATAACGATATTCGGGAAAAATCATTTCTTCAGTGGCTGGATGAGATGGAAAAGCATGATGATGTTGCAGTGCGCTGTGGTGTGAAGCTTGCGCGGGAATATATGCAGTATCTCAAGGACGAAAACGAAAAGCTGCAGGAAGAGAATGAGCTGAAAAATAGTTATCTGAAGAAAATGAAGATGACGAATAAATAAAAAGAATAATTTTAATAAGAAAAAGGTGTTTTGATAGAGTTATGTAAACAATAACTTGTCAAAACACCTTTTTTAGTACGATTTATAGGACAGATGATGAGTACAATTGGAGATAACAAGAAAAGTTGATTTCAGTTGGAAATGGAGGATATGGATATGTTAGTTGTAATAAGTAGTGAAGCACCAAAAAAAAGAAAAATTTATCACAAAATGGGCTGCATATATGCAGAAAGAATCAAATTTCAAAATCGATTGGAAATAAAAGTTGAACAAGCAGAAAAAGAAGGTTATTGTGAGTGTAAATATTGCGCAGGACTCAGAGGAGATGTCAGAACTCATAAAGCGCAAATATTATCCTGGACACACAAAAAAGAAATGGAATTTAAATTTGATGATCATACAGAAACATTATATATAAAAACAAAAATTGGTTTTTGGAAAATATATTTAAAAGATGATATAGATAAATACCTTTTATATCATAGAAATAAATTTGAAGCTAACACAGATTATCAGGAACTTATACGAGGAGAATTTCACAGACAAAAAGATGTGAAACAGACAGATTCGTTAGTAAAATTAGTAGAGTACATAGATGCGCATGACAAAGCCAAGGTTGTAATTCAGGATGATTACCATAATCTTCCGAGACGCACGAAAAAGCAGAAAAAATATTATAAACAGGCAGAGCGAAAAGTGAAGCGAGAGGCTGTGAAAAGAATGGACACACTGTTTGCCATGTTGGAAAGACAAAATCCAAGCTTAAAAAATGTTTCGATATATGAAAGGAGCAGCGTATGTTAGAATTGTTAGTTTACTTAATGTTTTTTCCTATTATTATTGCATTTAAAATGATGGGCTGGATTGTAAAAGGAATTTTGGGAATCTTTAAAATGATTGGCGTAGCGGATTTCTTCTGGAAATTATAATGTATATTAACGTTGCTATCCGCGTGTTTTGGAAGTAAAATTATGGAATAAGCAAGATGAATTTTAGAAAAAGAAGGTAGGCAACATGTTTTTTATGATGGGAATCACGGACGGAAGAAAGGATTTTGACTTTCACCAACAGATCATTTGTGATATTTGTGGAAAGTATGGAAGATTTCAGGTTTTTATGACGTATACAGTATTATCTTTATTCTTTATTCCGTGTTTTAAATGGAATAAGCATTATTATGTGCAGACGAGCTGCTGTAATACGGTGTACGAATTGGATGCGCAAGTAGGAAAAAGAATTGCAGCAGGCGAAGATGTGGAAATTCTGCCACAGCATTTAAGAAGGATGAATCAGCAAGGGTACGGATATAGCATGAAACGCTGCAGAAATTGTGGATTTTCCACAACGGAAGATTTTGAATATTGCCCGAAATGCGGTACAAGATTAAGTGAATAATAATTAAACACAGAAAAATATTTGGCAGTTCAAATAATTAGAAAGCAGAAGATATGTTAGGAAATAAAAAAGGAAAGATGATATACGGATATGTACCGGATTATGTACTCTTTGATTTGGAGACGACCGGGACATCTTGTATTTATGACGAAGTCATTGAAATATCAGCGGTAAAAGTACGGAGTGGAAAAGTTGTTGAGGAGTTTAGCCAGCTTGTGAATCCGAAAAGACCGATTCCGTATGCCGCGAGTATGGTTAATCATATTTCGGATGAGATGGTGGCAAATGAGCCGGATTTTGGGCAGGTGCTGCCTGAGTTTTTAACATTTGCCGGAGATGATATTCTGGTAGGTCATAATATCCAGACATTTGATATGAAATTTTTATATCGGGATTGTGAGCGGCTTTTCCAGCAGAAATTAACGAATGATTATGTTGATACGCTGCGGGTTGCAAAGCTCTGTTTCCCGGAGTGGCGGCACAGGAGACTCAGCGATCTTGCAGAGCATTATGGAATTTCAACAAGAGGTGCACACAGGGCGCTGACAGACTGTAAGATGAATCAGCAGGTATTTGAGTATCTGGCAAAAGAATTGGAGAAAATGCCGGCAGCAAAAAAGCAGTCGAAAGAAAAAATCTGCCCGGAATGTGGGCTTCCGATGAAAAAAAGAAATGGACGTTTCGGGGAATTCTGGGGCTGCACAGGGTACCCGGATTGCAGGCATACTGAAAATACATAGTATATAAAAACAGCCGATGCTTACGCATCGGCTTCATTATTTTTATCAGGATGAATATTTGCCTTGATCCGGCGTTTTAAAACAGAGACTTCCAATGGTGAAAAAAGAAGATCGTCAATGATTTCCGAGGAAACTGCTGTCTGTATCTGGTCTAAAGAGCCCTCCCTACAGATTGCAATGACCGGGCATACGTGATTCGGGTTTGCATCTTTTACCGTATCCCATATAAATTTGCCGGAATCTGTTGTATCAGATACATCTGCAAAAATTGATATCTTTAAATGCATCCATCGTCTGTCTGCGTCGCAGAACTTCGAATCCGTCAATCCCCGGCATTACCAGATCAAGTAAAACGAGGTCGATCAGATGGCTGCTTTTCTCAAGGATCATTAAACATTCTTCGCCTGAAGTGGCTTCTTCGAGATAAAATGTTCTCCGAGCATCTCATTTATAATTGCACGTTGAAATTTTGAGTCATCAACAATTAAAATAGTTTCTTTCTTTTGTAAGTACATACTAATCCCCCATAAGGAATGGACTCTAATACGAATAAGTCTATCAGCAGTACTATAGCACATTTGGATTTGGATATTCAATAAAGAATTCGCACTGCAAGACTTTTTGACAAACATTTTTGACCGTGGTATAATTCCTCCCCGATTAAGGAAAATATAAGAGAAAAGAGCAAAAAGTCAAGGTTTCAGGACTTAAAATAAATATAAGATCAGGAGGGAAGCAGGGATCCGTAAGGAATCGTTGCGAGAAAATTATGTGTACAGCAGCAACTTATAAAACAAAAGATTTTTATTTTGGAAGAACGTTAGATTATGAATTTTCTTATGGAGAGCAGATTGCAGTGACACCGCGCAATTATCCGTTTCATTTCCGGCATATGGGGGATGTGGCAAACCATTATGCGATCATAGGAATGGCGCATGTTGCAGCAGACTATCCGCTGTATTATGATGCGGTCAACGAAAAAGGCGTTGGGATGGCAGGACTGAATTTTGTCGGAAATGCGTATTTCCCGGAAGTGACAGAGGGAAAAGAAAATGTTGCCTCCTTTGAATTTATTCCGTGGGTGTTGGGACAGTGTGCCAATATGAAGGAAGTACGGGAACTGCTGGCTAAGATCAACATTACCGGAACACCTTTTGCGGAAAATATGCCGGCGGCTTCCCTGCACTGGATCATCGCGGATGCTGATGAGGCTGTCACAGTCGAATCCATGAGGGATGGGCTGAAAATTTACGAAAACCCGGCGGGCGTTATGACAAATAACCCACCGTTTGACCAGCAGATGTTTCTGTTGAATAATTACAGGGGACTTTCGCCAAAACAGCCGGAAAACTTGTTTTCCGAGAAGCTGCCACTGCAGTGCTATAGCCGTGGTATGGGAGCATTGGGCCTGCCGGGAGATCTTTCCAGTGCATCCCGTTTTGTCCGGGTGGCTTTTACGAAGATGAACTCTGTTTCCGGTGATTCGGAGGAGGAGAGCGTTGGTCAGTTTTTCCATATTTTAGGATCCGTGGAGCAGCAGAGAGGATGCTGTGAAGTGGCAGAAGGAAAATATGAGATCACGATTTATACTTCCTGTTGTAACGCCACAAAAGGTATTTATTATTACACAACTTATACGAACCGCCAGATCTCAGCGGTGGATATGCACAGGGAAGACCTGGATGGAAGTGGACTGATCCATTATCCGATGCTGGAAAAAGAGCAGATCCTTTGGCAGAATTAATAAAAAAATAGTTAAGATTTGGAAAAATTTTTATAACAAAATTGACAGGACAGGCATTCTTATATTAAACTAACAAATATAAGAGGGAGTAGTTAGCATCTTCGGATGGAATAGTAGTCGTCATCACGCTGAAAGGCCGGTTATTATTGTAAGTAACGAGACTTTTATCACTCAAAAATTTTTTTGATGCGATAAAGGTCTCTTTTCATAATCAATCCTTTATCGCAGGAAAGGAAGGCGTTATGGAATATTTACTGTTACTCGTTGGTTTTGTACTTTTAGTAAAAGGTGCAGATTTTTTCGTGGAGGGAAGTTCTTCTCTGGCAAAAATCATGAAAGTGCCGAGCGTCATCATTGGTCTTACCATTGTTGCGATGGGAACCAGTGCCCCGGAGGCATCCGTCAGCATTAATGCGGCGCTCACAGGCAATAATGACATTGCGATCAGCAATGTTGTCGGTTCGAATATTTTTAACGGTCTTGTGGTGGTCGGTATCTGTGCTTTCTTAGCAAGTTTTAAGACAAATCTCGATATTTTAAAAAGAGATATGCCTCTCAACATTGTGATCACAATGATTCTCTGTTTCATGTTTATGGATGGAAAACTGAGCCGTATCGAAGGTCTGATTCTATTGGCAGGAATGGCAGCATATATTGTAAGCATGATTTATTCTGCTTTGAAAAATCGTGAAACTGGTGAGGATTGTAAGGTACTGTCGCTGCCAAAAAGTATTGTGTTTATGGCAGGCGGTCTTGTGGCAGTTATTTTTGGTGGGGATCTAGTGGTGGATAATGCCTGTGTGATCGCAGCAAATTTTGGTGTCAGCCAGAATTTTATCGGACTTACGATCATAGCGATCGGAACATCACTTCCGGAGCTTGTGACGTCCATCGTTGCAACCAGAAAGGGAGACAGTGGTCTTGCACTGGGCAATGCGATCGGATCAAATATTTTCAATATTCTTTTTATCCTTGGTATGTCAGCAGCAATTTCACCACTCAATGTGTTAGGAGAATCCCTGACGGACTGTATCATTCTATTGATCAGCGCAGTTATTTTGTTTGTATTGGCAAAGACAAAAAAGACAATGTCAAGATGGGAAGGCGCGGTCTGCGTACTGTTGTATATTGTATACACAGCATATCTGCTGATCAGGTAAAAATAGCACAGATCTGGGAGAGGTGATTTCCTGCGGACAAAAGTAGCAAAAGAAACCATGCATTTATAAAGGAGGTCACTTTATGACAACATATCTTCTTATTACAGCGGTAGTTATTTTTGCCTGTGTATTCCTGAGCAAGGTGTCAAGCAGACTTGGAATTCCAATGCTGCTTGCGTTCATTTTGCTTGGAATGCTGTTTGGTTCGGATGGGATTTTAAAGATTCCGTTTGACAATTATGCGTTTGCAGAGCAGATATGTACGGTCGCATTGATCTTCATTATGTTTTATGGTGGCTTTGGAACAAACTGGCAGCAGGCGAAGTCCGTTGCGGTAAAGGCAGGGCTGTTATCGACGGCCGGAGTTGTGATAACAGCTGCACTTACCGGAGTTTTCTGTCATTACGCCTTACATATCGCATGGGTGGAAAGTATGCTGATTGGTGCACTGATTGGTTCCACAGATGCGGCATCCGTATTCTCAGTGCTGCGATCAAAACGGCTGAGTCTGCGTTATAATACGGCTTCCCTTCTGGAAGTGGAAAGTGGTAGTAATGATCCGTGCGCATATATGCTCACGGTGACATTTATTGCGATCGCACAGGGCAGCGCCAGTGGTGGACAGATTGGACTTCTCATTGTAAAACAGATGCTTTTTGGTATTCTTTTTGGTGGGTTGATCGCAGCAGCTGCAGTGCTGCTGTTGAAAAAAATTAAGTTTTCGACCGCAGGATTTGACATGGTTTTTGTGGTCGGAATTGCAGTGATCGGGTACGCACTTCCGGCAGTTTTTGGTGGAAATGGATTTTTAAGTGTCTATATTGTGGGAATTGTGCTCGGAAATACCGAGATCCGCAACAAGCGGAATCTGGTAAACTTTTTTGACGGACTGACCGGATTGATGCAGATGCTCATTTTCTTTCTGCTTGGACTTCTGGCATTTCCATCGAGACTGCCGCAGGTGGTGCTTCCGGCACTTTTGATCGCAGTATTTCTGACATTTGTGGCAAGACCGGTGGCAGTTGCACTTGTACTCACACCGTTTAAAGGAAAAATTTCACAACAGCTTCTGGTGTCGTGGGCAGGTTTGAGGGGTGCAGCGTCTATCGTGTTTGCAATTATGGCAGAGATGGCAGTGGAAACAGAAAATGATGTGTTCCATATTGTTTTTATGATCGTGCTGTTTTCTATCCTGCTTCAGGGCTCGTTATTGCCGCTTGTGGCAAAGAAGCTGGATATGATCGATGAAAAAGGCGATGTCATGAAAACGTTTAATGATTATTCCGATGAAGTTCCGGTGCAGTTTATCCAGCTCAGTATTCCAAAGAGCCATCACTGGTGTGGAAAAACATTAAAAGAGCTGACACTTCCGCCGGAGACACTGGTCGTATTATTAAAAAGAAATGGAGAGAATATCATCCCAAATGGGGATACCAGGCTTCTCGAAAACGATGTTCTGGTCTTAAGCGCAACTTCGCCGGATCATGTCGAGGGTGTATCACTTGTTGAGATTTATGTGGATGAAAACAGTAAGTATAAAGGAAAATTGTTATCAGAGATTCCAAAGAAAGAGAATACGTTAGTGATCATGATCCAGAGAGGAGAGCAGGTCATTATCCCGCACGGAAATATCCGGCTGGAAAGTGGCGATATGCTGGTTGTGAGCAAAACGGAAATCTGATTTACAGACGGAGAACGGTCAGAACGTAATAATTACTGATTTTACTCTAAGGAAAATCAAAAAATGTCCGATAAATAACGTGAAAGCGAATTTCAAGGAAGAAAGGAGATGCCTCATATGCGTATAGATGCTTATAATCAGATCGCGCAGGTATACAAGACGACAAGCGCAGCAAAGTTACAGAAGACAGAGAATGCAAGGCATGGACGTGATGAAGTACAGATCTCGTCTTTTGGCAGAGATTATCAGATCGCAAAACAGGCAGTCACTGAAGCAGCGGATATCAGGGAAGATAAAGTCGCAGAACTAAAAGCAAAGGTCAACTCTGGTAATTATTCCGTGGATACTGCAGATTTTACGAAAAAATTATTGGAAAAGTACAACACATCATTAATGTAAAAGTGAGGATGAATTTTGGCTAGTTTAATGGAAGACCTGATCAATGTTCTGAACCAGGAAGAAGAACAGTATCAGGGATTGATCGAACTCGGAAAGAAAAAGAGGGAAGTGGTGATCCGGGCGGATATTAAGACGCTGGATGAGATTACCGCGACGGAGCAGGAGGTTGCCAGCAATCTGCAGAATCTGGCGAAGAAGAGAACCAGAGTACTCAACGACATGGCAACGGTTCTTGGCAGGAATCCGGGAGATGTTACGATCACAAAGATGATTTCTTATCTGGAGGAACAGCCGGTCGAGCAGAAACAGCTCATGGAAGTAAAGGAGCGGCTTTTACAGACAGGAAAAGAGATGGCAGCCATTAATGAACAGAATGAGATCCTTTTAAATCAGGCATTAGAGATGGTGGAGTTTGACCTTACATTGCTTAAGAGTATGCGACAGGCACCTGAGACCGCCAACTATAATAAGAACGCCTGCAATACAGGTGATCTGCTTGGCAGCAGCGGTTTTGACGCAAAACAGTAACATGTAAGGAGGGAGTACCATGGCTAACGGCTTTGGAAGCTTATATATCGGAGCATCCGGGTTACAGAATTCCCAGAATGCTTTAAATACAACATCAAACAACCTTGCAAACGTAAATACCAAGGGTTATGTACGTCAGCAGGTTTTACAGGTAGACAGAAATTATACAACCTTCAATACAACTGCATCGATCAGCCAGCAGCAGTCCGGCCTTGGCATGAAGATCGGTGATGTGGTGCATGCGAGGGATATTTTTCTGGATAAATCATATCGAAACGCATCAGGACGTCAGGCATTTTATGCAGCCACGTATGAGGCAGTGGATGAAGTGTACACTTTTTATCAGGAGTTACAG
>ENA-USYV01002237-USYV01002237.1-human-gut-metagenome-genome-assembly--contig:-NODE-2237-length-16099-cov-21.425977_pt1 | contig 16099 bp, 7 predicted proteins | sample MGYA00250066_ERZ773514 | MGnify/ENA primary metagenome ERZ773514 (study PRJEB29103, sample SAMN06112049) | human gut metagenome | biome: human gut; feature: ankylosing spondylitis patient; material... | reverse complement strand
GTTATCGCTAATCCGCATTTAGTCGAGAGTGACCTGATTGAGATACCATCCTCCTGCCACAGCACATAAAGAATACGTCCCTGGGCTCCATTAAACGCATCAATATTCTTTTCACTGAGAATCTTCTCGAAAATCCGGTCTCCAAGCTGTTTTATTTTGGTGACAAGAAATCCTCCATTCATTTCCATACAAAAGCTCCTATATAGTAGTTTATTAGAAACATACTATATAGGAGCTTTATTGTCAAGAGTTTATATTTCTTAATAGGTAAATTCCGTTTTTTTCAATTCTCCAAACCGGAAGTTATGAACTCAAGCTCGTTACCAGTGACGAATATCTTTCTGTCTTATTTATAATATCTTCCTCAGTAACACCATAATAACTGTATAAATCTCTGGCTATTTTCTTAAACTTTTTCATTACCGCTTTATTTCCTGAATAAGACATTCCAAATATATTCCAAGTATAATCTATTTCCATTTCAAGAAAATTATCATTAATTTCTATTTTATACAAATGAAAATCCATAGGAATTATACTATCGGGCATTTCAGCAATCATTTCACTTCGAGTCTTTATTTTACCAAAATACTCTATAACGGATGCTTCATTAAAATAATCTGGTAATGGAATATCCTTCATTTCACCCAAAAGTTCTGGTTTATGTTGCAAAATCAAACTTTCTTTTAGGCATTTTATTTGTTCAATATATTCTCTATCGCCTGGAGCAGTTTCTGTCAATCCGTATTTTTCTTTTGCATACTGTACTGTTTCAGAAAGAGAATGCGGATTTGCAACTATTGTCTTCTCTACTTTTTTTCTCTTATATCTATATATGCTATTTTTGATCCTAACCTTTAATGGTTGCTTTTCTGAATGTCCAGCTATAAAAATGCTTGTAGGACCATCTGCACCACCTATGATTGAAACCCCATTTTTACTTTTTTGTTCCATTCGTCTTCTCCTCACAACTTCCAATTTGTAAGTTTCCTTAATGTCACATAGACACAGTATAACATAATCCCTGTGTCTATACGATAACATTTACTGCTTCTTCCGATATGAACTCATCTTCTCCACAGTAACCTCCGGATAGAAGTAAGTAAGAATTGTTGCTCTAGGAATTCCTGCCGCAAGTGCCTTCTTCACTTCCTCTTTCTGCATTGTGAGCATCCACAATCCTTTTGATTGCTCTGTTTACAGTTGCCGGATTATGCGGGGTTCCAAACCTATTCGTAAAAATGAAATTAATCATTCCATAGCCAGCGAACTTCCTTCGGCGTAATGTCGCTTGCCTTGATGATTTCCAGCTTTGTGTTTGAAATAGAAAGAACGCCCATTCTCTCTTGAGATATTTCGGCATACGGGGCATAGCGTCCACCTCCTTTTTGCGCTGCCTATTTGCCGATTTGCTCCCGAAACGCAGAAACGTCCAAAACCGTTTCCCGCTGTACAGTTTCGTGGCGATTTTTGGCGTTTTCTTTCGATATAAGCGGCTTCATATTTGCGGCGGTATCCTCTTACCGTCCGTCATTCAAAAGCCGCTGTTTGTCGCTTCCGGGTAACAAAAAAGCGCCGTATTGCTACGACGCTTTTTCCTTGCTCGGAAAGATATTAAATTTTATTTTGTCAAACGCTTTTTCTTCCTACCGTAAACGGTTGTTACGGTTACAGCGCCGCCGCTGATAAACAGCAGAGCAATCCACAAGGCAAGATTGGAGTTATCTCCCGTCTGCGAGGATTTGCTGTCGTCCGGCAGCTTCGCCGTTACGGTTTGAGCCTTGGTGATTTCCTGTGTTGCTTTGGCGTCCTTGTAATACTTGTTGCAGCCGTCGCAGTACCAGTATTCGATATTGCCCTCAGAAGTCTTTGTTGCCGCCTTTGCATCTATATGCTTGAGGTTAGCGTGGTTGTTCGGGTCAAGCTTTCCGTAGCTTTCGCCGCAGACCTCGCACTTTGCCTTATCCTTGCAGGTGGCTGTGCCGCCGGTGTGCTCGTTTTGAATGGTAACCTTCTTTTCGGCAGAGAACTCAAACCCGTCAGCGGTCTTTACACTCACGATCAGCTTAAAGCTGTTTTCTTTCGCCGGATATGTGGATGCTTTTATGATGCCGCTGTACAAACCATTCTCAACGGTCGGCGTAAGAGGAGCACCTCCAAGTCCGATAAACTCATACCCACAGGCTGCATCCGTCGCACCTTCCGGCAAAGTAAAGCTGAATTTGTAATCCTGCGTTCTGCAAACCTTGTCGGCACCGCTGATGTTAATGGTCGGAATATCCTTTTTCGCAGTTTCGTGATTGCAGAATTTGCACTTCTGCCAATACTGTCCGTTTTCGCTCTGCCACTCATAGGTATGTCCGTCGTTCACGGTCACGGTAACCCTTGTTTCATTTCCTGCCTTATCGGTCACAACAATCGTTTGCTCTCCGCTTGCGGGGGAAAGAGCAAATTGACTGTTTTCATCAAGGCTGACTTCCGTGCCGTTCACCTTCACGGTGCTGATATATTTTTCGGTAACCGTCACCGTCTGTGCTGCGCAATAGGTTTTGCCGGCTTCAATGCCGGAGATAACGGGCACGGTTGCGTCCAGCACGATGCCGTTTGTGTTAATGTAGGCAACGTTTCCGCTGGTATCGGTCAGTTTTGCATAAATAACATACTCGTTATCGGGATTGATACTGAACGGTGCGGAATATGCCGTGAAGGTCATTCGCGCAAGTTCCGATTCGGTAAGCGCCTTATCGCTCAGCAGGTATTCGACTGTCACCGTCTCGCCGCTGTTGTCCGCAGCGGTAACAGTTACCGTCTGCGTATCCTTAAAGAACAAATCGAAGGTGATGGTGTTGAAGAAAGACTTCCAGCCGTTTTCGGCAATCTTGATTTCGCCTGTAGGCACTGCAATATCACGCCACTGAGCCGTGAGCTTGGTAACGTCCGCCGGAACACTGGCACCGGGCGCGTAGAGCTTGCCGTCGCTGCCAAGCCACATAAAGTAACTGCCTGTATTTCCGTCCGGGCGGGTCAAACCGCCGGACATGGGAGCGGTAAATGTGCTGCCGTTTTTCACGATGATCTGAATAGCCTCGGAGCTGCCGCCCAGCTTGCCGCCGTTCAGGTCAAGGGTAACGACCTTCAGTCCGCCAGAGCCCAGTGTGTCAGGGTTCAGGACTTCAAGGACGGGGCGGAAACCAACGTACGGGAAGGAGTTCGCAGCAAGTTTGTCGTTCCCGAAGCGGGCCGAAAAGTACCCGCGAACCGCACGGTACGACGCGCCGCCAGAAGAAACATCCTGTCCCCACGAAAACATTCTATTCCAGTTTTGGATATATCCGCTGTCCTTGTTCAGCATCGTGTCCCATTCGTTGCTTTGGGGCACGCCGCGTTGGGAATCGTCTAAACCCGTACAGTCACTTCCCACAGACGGTGCGCGCAGGGTATAGTCTACGCCGCCGCTGGCATAATCTTTGCCGAAAATCAGATTTGCGGTATTCAGGGTATCCCAGCTTACATTATTCGTTACGACATAGTCCGCCACAAACAGGCTGTGGGCGTATTTATACTGCTGTGCATATTCCTCGGTGGTCGCCATCGCAGACGTGAGTTTGTAGGCTTCTATCGTTCCGGCATAAATAAAGGGAACATAGTGCAGCGACGTATCCGGCAGAGAAACCGCTCCAAATGAGTTTCCGCTGTTTGCTGTGCCTGGAATGCTCTCGCCGGAGAGGTCAAAATAATATCTGCCGCCGGGAGTGAGGGAAAACTGCTCGTCAACTCTCTTTTTCACCGTCAAAGAAATGTCTGTGAAATCGCTTGCATAGTCGGTTTTATAATTGCCGTTATACTGTTCGTTGAAGACCTTCAACATATAGTTGCCCCCGGCAAAACCGGCAGGAACGCTAAGCTGTGCCGTGCCGTCTGTTTCAGTGAGGGGGGCGTTGCTGCGGCCGTAATAGGTCGGGTTACCGTTATCATCAACGAGCAAAGCGGAAATATATTCGTTTGCACCGGTTTTCGCGCCTGTGTAGGATATCTCTACGGTGCTGCCATTGGTGTAGGCGGTAACCGCCGCAGAGGTAACAGCAAAGTTGCTTCGGCTGCTGTCCTTCAGCGTCAGCTTCCACTCGTTTCCGCTGTATTCGGAAATCGTGGTCAAGCCTCCGTCCGGCTTTCCGCCTACGGCGGCAGATGTGAAGAGGACAGAGTTCAGATTTAAGTTAAAAGCGGGACGCGCCGCCCAGCCAAGGCCCACGCCGCCGTCGTACACACGCCCGTAGCCGTCGACTAAGCCCGTGCTGCTAGTGAAGTCCGCGTAAGGGGAACGGAGCCACCACGTACTGGCGCTATTGCCATACTTGGCAATACGCGCCGCGTCATCGGTAAAGCCATATTCGCTATTTACCGCTTCTTCTGCGGACAGGAAAAACACTTGGTCGCTGTTTAGAATATTGGTAGAAGCAGCAAAGGAAACGTTATGTGTGCTGCTCGTAAATGCGTCGTCGCTTTTCGTTGTTGCAAGGATTGCAGCGAGTTCCAGGCTATCGAGATTGCTGCTTTCAAATGTATTGCACCACGCCTGCGCGTCGCTGCCCTGCCATGCGTTGCTATACGGGCTTGTGCCATCGAAATATACATCTCCGCGACCCCCGCTTCCCAACAAATCTTCGGACAAGAGGAATAGTCCGGTTTCATTTGTTCCGTCGCCGTTGCTGTCAAAATTGGTCTGGTCGTCCAACACGCGCCATTTTACAGGGCTGCTATTGTAGCTTCCCATGTAGATGTAGTCGTAGCCGGTGCCGCCTTTTGCGGTGTCATAGCCCGAAATCCCGCTTGTGCCAAGCTGTATCGCCTTGCCTGTCCCCGCCGCAAATGCCGTTGTGGGCATAAGTCCCAGCAGCATCACACAGCAGAGCATAAGACTTAAGATTCGTTTTCTCATCTTGTTTCCTCCGTTTCGCCGTCCATCGACAGCTTAAAATCGTATTTCATTTCCAGCATAGCAAAGAGCTTATACATAACCTCTGTGGCAATCGCCTTGATATCCAGTGTCTGAATAAAGGCAAGCACCTTTTCCTGCTCCTCCTCCGGCACCTTATACACCCGAAGTGCCGCCGTGAGAAAGCGGCTGAGCTTTCGTTCCAATGGAAAATGAATGTCGCATTTGCGTGCCATATAACTGCGCATCAGCCCCGCCGTGCCGATGTCCATTTCATAAAAATCGCTGTCGCTGTAATCGGGGAAATTCCCGCCGAAAATCTCTTTTAATTCCGCCGTGGTTTGCACATAGATATATTCCGCCGTGTCCGGAGCGGTATAGGCTTCGATATAAATCTCCCGCAGATTCTCGTTCAGCTCGGTGAGGGTGAGCTGGATCGCCGTATCCACCGCATAGGCATACACCGACGGCAGCTTGCTGCCCGCAATGCTCCTTGCCACACCGAACTGTCCGCCGAACATCGTTCCGGTCAAGTCCAGCAAAATTTTATCCTTGGTCGGAAACAGATTCAAATAGCTTCCTCTTGCAACGCCCGCTTCATCAACAATCTGACTGACCGAGGTGTTTTTATACCCCTGCTCCAAAAAAAGACGAACGCATGCGGTCAGGATTTTCTTCCTTGTTTCGCTGCTGCTTCTTCGCAAATAAATCACCTCTCTATAAAAGTGTTAGTATACATACTAATAGTATTGTATTGAGAATGAAAAAGCAAGTGGTATTTGAGGTTTTTCTGCGTTGAATTGTGACATTTTCGTAAACGCTGCCTTCTTCCATTACTCACGGAACTTTATGACTTCTTGAATACTTCCCGAAAAAGAAAAGCCGCCGTCGCTTGACAGCAGCCTTTCCGCTTGTTTGTTATGCGTAAAAAAAAAGACAGCACCAATCAATGGCACTGTCTCTTTTCTTACTTCTTAATTATTTCATTTTAATTTCAGATATTTATTCTTCCTCAGAACCACTCTTTTTTCTTACATAGAATACGGCTCCAAAAACAATCAGTATAATACAGATACCTATGATAATGATTATCGTATTATTCCATGCATATTTTGAAGTGCTGTCATCTGTCTTAGGCGCAGGAATGGTTTCATCAGATTTGTTGTCTGCCTGACCGTTATCACTCATAATCCTGGTATCAACAACAATCGTGTAATCTGATGCATGGGTAAATACAAGTTCCACATTTCCATCCGGATCAATCTGTCCTGCGCTGATAAATTCCAGTTCTCCGGTCTGTTCATTGTAGTAGAACAAGTTCGCATACAGTCCTGCATTCTTTGATTCCATGTTGACGGTCAGTGTGGCTGTAAATCCAAACTCTCCGTCATAAGCAAGAGTCAGGTTAATAGAATACCTTTCCCCGGTCACGTTGTTGATGACATCCACAGGAATGGATTTTCCGGCATCTGCTCCGACGTTCACGCCAAAATCAATATCTCCGGATGGTTCTGTGATGTCCTGTCCGTTAATCTTCCAGGAAAGGTCATTTCCCATATCCAGAACAAGTGTTGTATCTTTGCCCTTGATACTGTCAATTACATCTTTCGGTACTACAGTCGTTCCATTCATGACAACTGTTACTGTATCGCCTGACTTAGCTTCTTCAAGCTGTGGCTTGATAACATCCCAGCCTTCCTTGCCGCTGTCATCCTTGATGTATGGCTTAATTGAATCTCCTTTTTCCTTACCATTATCCGTATCAGGCTGTGGCTTCTGATTCTGATTACCATTGTCTGTGCCAGACTGCGGTTTCTGGTTCTGACTGCCATTTTCCTTGCTGCTGTCATCGGACTTGATCTTAGCGATAGGCTGTGTGTAACTGTGTCCACACTTGGAACAGGTATAGGTCATGATGCCTTCCTCTGTTGTCGTTGCAGCCTTGGTTACTTTTGAAACATAACTGTGTCCCGTTGCCGGAATAATCTCCGTGTAGCTGTCTCCACAGGAACAGGTGTATGTCCTTACCCCTGCTTCTGTACAGGTTGCCTCTTTCGTAATGCTTCCAGTATAGCTGTGGTCATGCTTCTCATCCGGCAGCTTCGCAATGCTCTCTGTGCAGCTGCTGTTGCATCTGGTGCAGGTGTAGGTTCTGACTCCTTCCTCGGTTGTCGTTGGCTGCTTTGTTACGGTTACTTTATAATCATGTCCCAATGCTGCCAGCTCTTTTCCGGTACTCAGAAGTTTATCGCAGTCCGTACAATAGGTATCTCCTGCGTATCCGGTCTGCGTGCAGGTCGCTTCCTTACGGTTCTTCACAGTTGTATGCACATGGTTCGTGGCATCCACTTCGCCAAAGGTTTCACCACAAACACTGCATACTGCTTTTGATACGCAGGTAGCCGGTGTTCCGACCGTATGCGGTTTTTTCTCGATTGTTGTGCCGATGGCAAGCTTTTCCCCACAATCCTTACAGTAGGTATCGCCTGTATAGCCTTCAACGCTACAGGTTGCATCTTTTTTGTTTATGATTTCTGTATTTTTGTGCTCACATTCGCTTCTTGTGATCGTAATGCTTACACTTTCTGTCTCGTAGTTGCCCTTGTCAGTTCCTGTATAAAATGCATTCGCTGTCACTGCCACACCATCTGCAAGTGCCGTGTCCTTATCTGCCTCCTGCCAGCTCCAGCCTTCCGGAAGTATAATATCGCCAACCTTCTTTGTACTGTGTGCCGGTTCCATCGCAGCTTCCGGCATGTTCGGAGCTTTCGCTGCCTTGTTGACCGTAAGACTGATTTTCATATCAACAGCATTATTATTATCTGTATCTGATGGCGTAAATGTCACATCATACTCTGTCTTTTGGCTGTCTGCTACTGTAGGCTTGATGCTGCTATTCTTCCATGCAAATGTTCCTGCTACCTCTGTTCCATCGGCTGTTTTGTATGTTACTTTGCCGCCTGTCAGGGTACTGTCTGAAAGTTTCTGTCCGTATGTAAGGTCGGTTGCTATAGGATTTTCCGCAATTACCGATGTTGCTTTAGTTACTTTAACAGTTATTGTTCTAGTTACTGTATTGTAGTTGTCAGCATCAGCTGGTGTAAATACTGCCTGATAGCCTTTGTTGTTTACAGTCGGAACGATGTTCGTTCCTGTAAAGCTCCATGTTCCTGCAAGTTCATTGCCATCTACACCTGTCACACTTCCGCCTGTCATATCAGAACCGGTAAGTGCAGCATCCGGATTGTATTCACGCTCTGCAACGGTTGGTACTGTTACCACTATCGGTGTTGCCTTTTGTACCGTCACAACAATATCCTTGCTCATCTTCACGTAGCCGTCGCAGGTGGCCGAAAAGCGGAAGGTGTGCTGGCCTGCGGACAGCTTTTGCGCAGAAAGGTCAAATTGATTCTTTGTTGTCGCGCTACCAACTGCTGTCTCTTTGCCGTCCTCCACCTTGTACCACTGGAAGCTTACAGCGCCTGTGCCGGTTTCCTTCGTTACCTTGACAAGAAGCGTCCCCGCACCGCCATAAGTCATGCTCATCTTGGTCTCATAGTCCATGCTCTTGATGGGGATCCTGGCCATAGAAACATGGGTCAGCTCCTTGCCGGTAAGGTCGGTTATCCAGGTACTGCCGCTCTTGAACGCGTAGCCCTCCGGCAGGAGGGATGCCAGCGTGACATCTCCGGTGACGGTCAGCTTTGCCGCCGTCTTACCGTTCAGATTCAGCTTGAGCGGGCTGCTGATGGTGATCTCGCCTGCATCTGCCAGCAGCTTCACCGTACCGCCGTCAGCTGCGGCGAGGGTGGCGGCAATGTTGGTGTAGGCGGAGGAGGAGCCGTCCGCTGCCGTCACCTGCGCGACAAAGCCGGTGGCGTTGCAGTAGGCGCAATGTCCGTCCTCGTTGATTTTGGCGTGGGGGCACTTTACGACCTTGACGTTGTAGATAGACGCGCCCTGAAGTGTTGTTCCGTACTCCACATACGACCCATCTTCATGTTGGAGTGCGTAACCAGATGCAAGCAAGTCGCTAAGTTTAACCGGCTGGTGGTTCGCTGCCCAAATCTCATTAAAGCTGCCGCCGCTCAGTTTGGTCTTTTTCAGTTCGCCAAGTTGATTATTCCCGAATGTCAGTTTTCCGATCGTACCTGCCTTCGATCCTACGATTACTGCGGCTTCCCGCGTTGTTGCGTCATAGTTCGAGCTATCCGATATATTGATCGCGCTGATCGTACCGCCTTCCCACTCGCTCAGATCCAGCGTAGCTTTCATATCAACGGTGATTATGCCGCCATACATCGGAGGTTCATAACTGCCTTTGCCGATAATTTTCAAGGTGCAAGTTGTAGGATTGTCATTGCTCCCAATATCAAGCCATCCGCCTGTGATTTTTTGTTCATTCAAATCCAACGTAACCGTTGTATTGTCGCCGGAAATGCCCGTCCTTCCTGGAATCGAAACATCCGCCAGCAAGGTGATCTTTGTGCCGTTTGTTGCATTGCGCATCGCTGCGGCAAAGTCCGTGCCGTAGGTCACGGTCCCGCCTGTCTCGCTCTTCACGGCCATCTGCGTCTGGCAGTTCCGGCATACACCGTCATCGCCCACGTCCGTGTGCGCGCACCCGTTGCCGCAGATCGTGCATTTCCCATCCTTAAAATCATTATGCGGGCAGGTATAGCCACAGGCGCAGGTGTACTTCCCATCGCTGTTCAGCTTGAAGTCGTGCGCAGAGTGCTCCACGACGACCAAAGCCATGTTGGGAATGTTGTACACGTTTGTGGTATACGCATTGGCCAAAAGGCCCTTGTCCACGGTCCACGTCTTAGTGTTCTCGTCATAGCCGCGCAGTCCGAACGCCGTACCCGCGGGCAGATAGTCCGACAGGTGCTTGCCCTGCGGGACCTCCAGACCGTGAACCAGCGTCGCGCCCGTTGCGAGCGTCAGAACGCCGTCCTCCAGCCTGATTGCGGGATAGGAGATGTTGGCCTCACTGCCTGTCGTATCGCTGCCGATCACGACCGCGTTTCCCTTTACCGTCACGCTGCCGCCTTGAATCCGGATGCCGTAGCTTCCGGCGGAAGTTGTCCATCCCTGATCGAGCGTTCCGTTTTCCAGCGTCACGCTGCCACCGGTGACGGTCAGCGGGATGCGGCCCCATATGTCAGGATTCTCGCTGATATTGGCCAGCCATTTCTTTCCGCTCAGGTCGACGGTGACCGTGCCGCCCGTGACGATGACGTTTTCCTCCACATCCTGCGCCAGCGTCACCGTGCCGCCGTCCGCCGCCGCGTTGACGGCTGCCTGCAGGGAGGCGTACACCTGCTCGCCGTACTCCGCCGACTTTCTTATACCGCAGACACAATCTCCGTTCTGGAAGTCGTGCTGCTGATCAACGGGAGTCAGGTTACATTTCGTGCAGCTTATTCTGTGGGTCAGGCCGTCAGGATTGGGGTTATACTGCATTGCATGCTCTTCCGTATTCAGCTTCTTCCCGCAGACGCAGTAAATATCGTGCTGACTTTCACTCACGGAGACATATTTCTCAGCCTTGTGCGCTTCCGATCCGCCGTCCGCATTGCACAGCTTGCAGGTCTTCGTGTGCGTACTGCTGTCCTCGGTGTACATGTACTCCCACTCATGCTCGTTGCACTTGGTGACGGTAACGGAGGTGCCGTCGGCGTTGCCGTAATCGCACGCCGTGCTCTGGTCGTCCGTCTTGACGCATTTCATGCCCTTGGCAATGCTGACGGTCACCGTACCCTTGGCGGCGGTGCCATTTCCGATGGCCGCTGCGCCCTTGCCGCCCGACCGGGTCGTCACCGTGCCGCCGGAAATGTTCACCGTCATGGTGCTTTCATTACTGTCGTTGGCACTCGTGCCGATGCCGGCGCCGCAAGCGTCTGCTGACATCCCCGTTTGGAGCGAGCCTGTCGCTGTGATATTGCCGCCATAGATGTTCAACGCAGTTGTGCAGGCAGTGCCTGCGTTGATATAAATGCCCGCGTTGGTGCTGTCGGATGCGCCGCCGCAGATCAGCTTGCCGGTGCCGCCGCTCTGCGCATAGATATTCAGAGTTCCCATCTGATCCTCAGAGCCGCTCAGGCAGATGCCCTTGTTCAGCGTCACCGTCACACCGTCGCAGAGGATCAGGTTGACGGTGCCAAGAACCTGAAGCGGTCCATCCGCTGTAACGTCCTCCTTGGCGGCGAACCATGTCTCGCTGTTCGCGAGTGCGCCCGTGAAGCCGTCCGCTGTCAGCACCGTGCAGTTCGCCTGTGTTTGCTCCTTGCCATTTGCGTCCACATAGAAAAACTCGTTCGCGGGGCGCTCCGCGACGGTGGTGTCGCCCACCACGCCTTTGTTGTCGTCGCTGTATGCGGACTCCTTGCCGTTATCATCCTGAAAGCGGTAGCCGCTGTCCAGCAGGGCTGCCGCTGTGCCGTCGGCGTTCCAGATGCTGCATCCATTCTCCACGCCGATGGTATAGCTGCCGCCGGAAAGCCGCACCTTGCTATCGTTGGTCGTCACCGCGTTTTTAGCGACCTGCAAAGCGTAGGAGTTCTTGCCGTGGATCGTGCCGCCGCTGACGTTCAGCGTTCCGTTTTTGACGTATATGCCCTGTTTTCCAGTGAGCGTGCCGCCCAGAATATTCGCCGTGCCGCCACCGGTCAAAAATACCGCGCAGTTCTGGTCCGTAATATAGGAAGAACTGCTTTCATCGTTCGATGTGACCTCGATCGTAACGCCGCTCTTCACCGTCAGAGTGCCGTCGCTTACGCCGATCGCCTGACCGCCGTTTGGCTGCACGATCTTACCGCCGGTGCCGCTGTCCTGAACGGTCAGGCTGCTGCCGTCTCCGATGTAAAACACAGCGTCCAGCGGGACAAAGCCGCTCGACCCACCGGTCGTCTGGATCGTGTGTCCGTTCAGGTCCAGAGTAATATTGCCTTTCTTCAGACGGATGCCGTAGCTATCACCGTGAGCGTTTTTGGGGATCGTCACATTCTCCAGCAGCTTCACCGTGGCGCTCGCCTCCAACTGCGCGGCGTCAAACGCCTCCACAATGTCGGTGTACTGCGTGGTGGTACTGCCGATGGTGACCTCCGCCACATTTGTGGTATTTGCCTGCATCGCGACGTTATTTTCCGTCTCCTCCGCCCGCACTGGTGCGGGCAGGAGCGTCAGACACAGTGCCAGCGCCATGAGCATACTCAATACTCGTTTTTTCATATCTTTCCTCCTTAAAAATTCGTTTTGCTTTTATATGTAAACTTTTATATGTAAATCCGACATCTGCCGGATGCTGTTTTTACAGGTCGTCCTGCACTAAATGCAGCTTTTTTGCGGCGGTCTTGGCTTCCGCCCGGCGCTTCACGTCCAGCTTGTCGAGAATATGGCTGACATGGGTTTTCACCGTGGGCAGCTTCACGTCCATGATCTGGGCAATCTCGGCATTGGACTTGTCGGCGCAGAGAAGATGGAGAATTTGCAGCTCCGTTGGCGTCAACTCCTCGCCGGGAGCAAGACGCGGTGCGAGGAAATGCGGGTAGAATGCCGCCTGCTTCCGTACCGCCGCCATTATCTGCTTATACCACTTTTTGTCGCCATCCCAGTCCAGCGCTTCCAACAGCGGCAACACTGCCGTGCCATATACGCTGACGGTGCGGATGAAGCGGTACTCCGCCGCCGCATCCAGCGCCGCCGCCAATCGCTCGCGCCACCGCTCATCCTTCTTGCGGCGCAGGGCGATTGCAGTCAGGACATTCAGGTGAATGCCGTCGATGATGCGGGCGCAGTTTTGAATGTACGGCTCCATGGGTGAGAGCGTCAGCAAAGCGGCGTCCGGGCGGTTCTGCATAATTTCCACCATTGCCTGCGTGAGATACTGGTAGCGCCGCATGACGTTCAGGTGCGTGGGTTCGCACGGGGCTTTTTCCCGATACCACGCATCCGCCGCGTCAAGGTCGCCGGTGTGCATGTCAATACGGCAGAGCATGGCGTCCATATTGGGCAGAAAGCGTGTCAAACCGCGCTCGGCAAAGCATTCACGGAGTACCATGATGGTGCGCCGCGCGTCGGTGGGCTGTCCGTTTGCCAGCTGGCTGCGGGTCAGCAATCCGCTGACGGCGAACTCCATGTCCGACGTGCCCCGGTTACAGATCTCGTTCAGCTGCGGGAGAAGGGACAGCATCCGCCCGGTGATGTCCTCGCCCTTTTCAAATTTGCTCTCGGCGATGGCGCAGTCCGCAAGACCCACGCCGTCCCTCCCCAGTACCGCCTCCACAGGGAGACGGAGGGTTTTGTAGAGTAGGTCGTCCTTTTTGCTCCATTCGGAAAAGTCCTTGCCTCCGTTCATGATGCTCGGCAACGCACTCGTGACGGAAAAGGACGGCAGTGCCACCTCTTTGTTCGTCAGCAGCCGGAACACGGCGGGAATGGTCTCCGTCAGACCGTTCACGCCCCGCTGGGGCAGGGAGATGTCCAGCCATGCAAGACGGCTGCGCGCCTGCTTTCCGGCTGCGTCCTGCCTGCTGCAGTGTTCGGCATACTTTTGCAGTTCGTCATACCAGCGCTCCGAGCCTTCGTAATCCATGGTCAGTGCGCAGAGCATGCTCATGCCCTGCATCAGAGAGGGGGAGGCGAGAATTTCCGTCTCCGGCAGGCTGCGGTAGTATTTTTCCATCTCGGCATAGTGACCCATGCCGGGGTGTAGTTCTGCATTACGCACCAGTAGCTCAGAAACCTTGGAATGGTCACCGCCGCTAGTGTAGCATTCCAGAGCGTGGGCGTAGTCCTCCTTCAGCTCATAGTATAGCCCGCCCCGGCTGAAGAGTGCTTTGCGCTTTTCCTCGGTATACTCCCGTTCCATCTCCCAGAGGAGAAAAGCTCTAAAACCTGGCCAGAAGCGGAAGCGCTGGCAGTCTTCGTAACGCAGCATAGTAGTGTATCGAAGAATCCAGTCCAGTCGTTCGCCGGCACGGGGATCGCCGCTGACCATCCGTGCCATTTCCAGGTCAAAACTTTCAAAGGGAGCCAGCTCCAACAGGAAGTGCCGCACCGGCAGGTCAAAGCACCTGTAGATGGCAGTCTCAAAGTAGAGGAACACCTCGTGGAACACCCGCGCCACCAGCTCCGGCGTCCACGGCTTGTCCGGGGACATGCACCGCGCCGTGATGGCCACCCCCAGCGGATAGCCCACAGATTCTTTCAAAATTCCGTCAATCTCGCTATCTGTTACGTTTACTCCCGAAAGCTGAAACAGTCGCCGCACATCGCCCGCGTCAAAAAGCAGGTCGTCGGCCTCCAGCACCGTCATCAGCCCCGTATACTGAAACGCCGTCAGGCAGCCAGGCGGCACACCGCGCGAGAGCAACACGAAACGGCGCTCCGGACATGAGCGAATCAGTTCGCAAAGAGCCTGCTGCCCGGCTTCCTCCTGCATGAGCTGAAGATCGTCAATCAGCAGAATGTCCCAATCCTGCGCTGATGGTGGAATCACGCAGTCCGGGTCTGCCGCACTTTGCCGCAGCACGTTCCGACCGCGCAGCAGTGCGTCCGCCAGTACCGTCTTTCCAAAGCCGCAGGGCGCGCTGAAAAAAAGGACTCTGCCATGCATCATGAAGTTGTCAAACCGTTTCTGAACGGAGGTCTTTATGATAATATTTTTGGTCATTTCTTCCTCCCTTTGATACAAAGCGAGATTGCCATAAGCCTTTCGCAATCTGTTTTAAATTATATTATACGAGTTTGTTTCGAAATGTAAATCATCCCAAAGGATGAGACTCGCTGCATAAGTTAATTGCTATCATTCCAAGAAACGGCATACATTCAATGATTATGAAATCATAAAAATTTCTCTACTTCTCTACCATAGATTTAAATATCAGTTCTCTGATCATTGCACACGCAAAAAAATCCGCCCAGATTAGAACCTAATCTAATCTGAACGGAATACTCATTCAGGCTTGATATTTTCCAAGCAAAAATCTCATTTTTTGTTTTCTGTTAGCAGAAAAACAACAAAAAATGGCAATGATTTTTCTCTCATTACCGCTTAAAATAGAGCGTTCCCTATAGAAATCGAACCTATAGCATCTTTTATAACATTGTTTATTTTTCAAGAATTTGCGGATCAAGGAGGAAGTCATAAATGTTTACAGTCAAGATGCCATAGTCATCATAATAGGGCTGCACAATATCTTTTGTGATAACAATCTTTTTGAAGGAATCATCAATTTTCCTGAACGGTCTGATTTCCTGAGTGCGTTTCGTTTCATCTGGCAGCGAGTATGCCGACTGGATATAGTATCTGGATGAACCAAGATTGCATACAAAATCAACTTCAAGCTGTTTACGGATAACCTTACCTTCCTGATTTCTTTCTGCAATCGGTATTACGCCCACGTCCACACTGTAACCACGCATACGAAGTTCATTATAAATTACGTTCTCCATAGAATGAGTCTGCTCAAACTGACGGAAATTGATTCTAGCATTGCGAAGGCCAAGATCGGAAAAATAATATTTCTTGGGTGTTTCAATATATGCTTTTCCTTTAATGTCATATCTTTGTGCTGATTCAATCAGGAAAGAATCCTCAAAATAATCCAGATATTTCTTAATGGTAGCGGAAGTGATTCTGGATTTCTTTACCGTCTTGAAAGTATTCTTCAATTTTTCTGGGTTGGTCAGCGAACCAATGGCAGAGGAAAGAATATTCAGAAGATCTTCCAATTCTTCGATATTCCTCACTCGGTTACGTTTGGTAATATCTTGAAGATAAATCTCATTGAACAGATTCTGCAATGCAACTGCCTTATCGTTTGCTCCCTCACGAAGAACAACCAGAGGAATACCGCCATACAGCATATATTCAGATAATCCCATGTACTTATCACCGCTGTAAATGGTCATAAACTCAGCAAAACTCAGGGGATACATATGAACCTCGTCACCACGACCGGCGAACTCGGTGGCTATATCTTTAGACAATCTCCATATTAAAGTCTCCCTGTAAAAGATTTTTGCAACATGTTGCATTTTTCTATTCTAGTATATCCAAATGGACTTCAAAAATCAATATTTTAGCTTGTTTCTTGACTACTCAGGAAAAATATTTCTACCCTCGCCCCACCTGTATTTTCAGAATTTGAAAGTTTA